>Ga0272443_10002915_pt1 | contig 20980 bp, 20 predicted proteins | sample SSMAcet12_FD_193581 | JGI IMG/M metagenome (GOLD analysis project Ga0272443, IMG submission 193581) | Marine sediment archaeal communities from Little Sippewissett salt marsh, Falmouth, MA, United States - SSM-Acet-12 | ecosystem: Environmental > Aquatic > Marine > Wetlands > Sediment ... | reverse complement strand
GTTTGTGGCGCTTATGCGACCACGTGGTTTGTTTGTTTTACCAAAAACAAAAAGGTAGCCTCGCTTATTTCAAAGCCAAAAGCAGGTTCTCTCAACTATCTCGCCATAACATAGGGACTTCCAGGTGAGCATGTCAGGACCACAGGGATCCTGACCTACGGTATCACTTCCCAATACCGAAAACACTTGCTACTCCAACATTACCCCTCTTTATTAGGAACTGTATTACACAATGAGAGAATAGATATATACTACTGCAGTCGACTGCCGCGTAAAGAGTGTGAAAAGATGAAAAACAAAAAAGCGGTCATTGCACTTGAAGCAAAAATGGGGGATATGTTTAACAGGTTGGCTGAGCTGCAAGGCCAGATAAGAGACAAGCTTACGGCTTTTGCTGACGGGAAGACTCTTAAAGGCAATGAACTGGTAGGCTGGCTCGGTGAAATATACGGGAAATTATTGCTTAATGGTCATTTAGTAGATGATAGTCATGAACATGATTTTGAGACTCGTGACGGAGCAAGGATATCGGTGAAGACGAGGAAGGGTAATGCATCGGGTTGGCGGCAATCCGGTTCTATTCCCAAGATCGACGGTGATGACTGCCCGACTCATTTACTGTTTGTTCATCTGAATGATGATTACTCTATTGACCGAATGTGGCTCTATGATTGGAATGAGCTTAGAGAGAGCGGTAGATTTCGGATGCACAATGTCAGAGGTCACCGACGTTCATATATATTCAGAGTCAATGAAAACAGTGACCAATCATTCATCATCTACCCATCCAAATCCTGACATGATTCTCCATATTCGTGGCTGGTGTACGTCCTCGTGCACCAGCGTTTTCAATGCATGATACAATGTTGGCGCACGGGGACGTACGCCAACCACAGCAGAAAAGGCAGAACCACTGCGGATTCTGCCCTACTCGAAGATTTTCCGGCCTTATTCTCCCATAGCAAGCTATGGGGCACCAAGACCTACTTCACCCGGCTTTTTATCAGTGCTGCAAGGCGTTTGATGCCCTCCTCGATTTGGTCGATTGTCGGATAGGAATAGTTCAGCCTCAGCGTGTTGCGGCATGAACCGTCGTGCGTGAACGCCGATCCGATCACATACGCCACCTTGTGCTCGACCGCCGCCGGGAACATCTCAACCGCATCCATATACTCCGGCAGATTCACCCAGAGAAACATCCCCCCATCCGGTTCCGACCAGTTCAAGCCGTCGACTTTCGGCATGTGCACCTCGAGTGCATCCAGCATCACGCGAGCTTTCTTCGCGTACCGTTCACGCGCCTTCGCGGCTACGCTCTCCAGATGTCCCGCCTCGATGAAATATGCCACCACAATCGAACTGAACGCTGCCGTGCAAAGGTCCGTCCCCTGCTTGGCAATGATAATCTTGTCGATAACCTCTTCCGGTCCGAGCATCCAGCCAATCCGGAAACCGGGACAGAGAATCTTGGAGAACGTTTTCATCTGCAGGACGCGGTTCTCGTTATCGAGCGAATAGAGCGACGGCAGGAAATCTCCCTTGAACCGCAACTCGCGGTACGGGCTGTCCTCGACAATCAGAAGATCATACTCGGATGCTATCTCGAGTACACGTTTTCGCCGTTCGAGTGAGAGTGTTACACCGGACGGATTCTGAAAATCGGGTATGACATATACGAATTTCGGTTTGCGCCCGGCATCGCAGAGAGATTTTACCTCCCGCTCGAGTGCATCAACCCTCATCCCCTCGGAATCCACCGGGATACCGTGAAAATCGGCACCGTACGCCCGGTATGCCTGAACCGTGCCGACATAACATGGAGTCTCGACCACAATCGGATCACCCTCATCTACCAGCACCTTGCCGATAAGATCAATCGCCTGCTGTGAGGATGACACAACGATTATATCATCCGCCGATACCGCCTCGCCGCTACGCGTCATGTATGCCGCAAGCTGTTCCCGAAGGAACGGGTCACCCTCGGTCGGGCTGTATTGCAGCGCCAGTGAACCGCGCTCATTCACCGCTCTCTGGGATGATTCCGCGACCTCCTTGATCGGGAACAATTCCGGATCGGGGAGACCACCCGCAAATGAGATGATGTCCGGCTTGCGAGTCAGTTTGAGAAGTTCCCTTATCTCCGAGCGTTTCAACCGGGATGCGGTTTTCGAAAAACGGTAATCGGTCATATCAACCTCCGAATATATCAAGCATGTATTTCCTCAATCAGCCGTTGGGATGATACACAGAGCATCTGCTCCGGGCAAGGGCAATATTGACGCGGAAATTGTGGGCAAAAGAGAAAGGCTTGCGAATCATCGCAAGCCTCTATATCAAAATGCCGAGGGCGGGATTTGAACCCGCACGAGTTGCCTCACTACCCCCTCAAGATAGCGTGTCTACCAATTCCACCACCTCGGCGAAAATTCTGTAATCACTCAAGTTATTTTCCTTAACGGCTAATTGCCGCCGCCTTCACCTGCGGGCTGTTCGGTCTGAGTTTCACCGGACTGGCCCTGCTGCTGTGCCGGTTCCGGAATTAAAGCGTCGCCGCCCTCTTCACCGCCACCGACATTAACCTCCGGGATATCAGCTGGCGAAACCGGTTGCGGAATCCCGGAACCCTCCTGAGCGGCCTGTTGTACCGCCGAGGAACCCTCGAAAGTCCCACCGGTTCTTCCACCACCTGTTACGAGTGTAAGCAGAAGACACATACCCATGAACATGACCGCCAGGACGGTAGTGGCTTTCGACAGAAACGACGCCGCGCCTCTGCCGCCGAAAACAGCACCCGAGAGTGCGCCCCCGCCGAATGCTCCGGCGAGTCCCTCACCCTTGGCTGACTGCATCAACACGCTGATGATCAGTCCGAAGCAGATGATTACGTGTACCGATATTAGAATCGTGAACAACCTTTTTCCTCCTGATGCGCCATACAGCGGCGCTTTATGGAACGGTCGATATTATTCCCAGGAAACTCTCTGCGTCGAGTGATGCGCCTCCGATCAATCCTCCGTCAATATCCGGCTGCGATAGAAGCTCCGCCGAGTTCGACGGTTTCATCGAACCGCCGTACAGGATTCTGATCTTCTCTGCGCTATCCTCTTCGTATTTCTCCCTGACCTTGTTTCGGATAAATCGGTGAACATCCTCGGCCATCTCCGGAGTCGCGGTTTTACCGGTACCGATTGCCCAAACGGGTTCATAGGCAATCACACACTGGTCGAATGCGACCTTATCGACTCCATCGAATGCTCCCTCGAATTGTCCGCCGATTACCTCCTCGGTCTTGTTTTGTTCTCTCTGGTCAAGCGTCTCGCCGACACAGACAATCGGTTTTATTCCCGTGTCGATTGCGAGTTTGACCTTTTTCGAGATCAGTTCATCACTCTCTTTGAGATATTCCCGTCTCTCAGAGTGACCCAAAATAACGTATTCGCAACCGATTGTCAAGAGCATCTGAGCGCTGATTTCGCCTGTATATGCGCCCTTTTCTTCCCAGCAAATGTTTTGTCCACCGACCTTAATTCCGCTCCCCTCGGCGCTCTTAACCGCTGCCGGGATTGAGGTAAACGGCGGGCAGACCAGAGCATCGAAATTGTCACCCGGCTTGAAGCCGGACTTGATATTATTTATCAAATCGACCGTTTCGCGATGGTCTTTATTCATCTTCCAGTTACCGGCAATCAGATATTTTCTCATCACATTTCTCCAGTTCAATCTGAATCAGCCATCTACTTGTTCGTGAGTGCGGCTATACCGGGAAGCTCTTTTCCCTCCAGCAGTTCGAGGCTCGCACCGCCGCCGGTAGAGATATGAGAAATCTTCTCCTGCACACCGGCTTTCGCTACCGCTGATGCTGAATCGCCGCCACCGACAATTGTAATCGCTCCCGTGCCCGATATGCGTGAGAGAATTTCAGCCATTTCGTATGTTCCCCGCGCAAACCGATCAACCTCAAATAGTCCCATCGGACCGTTCCACACGACCGTTTTCGCCTTCGAGAGAACGCTTTCAAATTCCTCAAGCGTTTTCTCGCCAACATCGAGTCCCTTCAATCCGGATGGTATCGCGTCAGCTGATACAGTTTTCGCGTCAGCGGAACCGTCATCCTTATCAGAGACCACGATGTCAACCGGAAGTTGCAGATCGACACCCTTCGACTCGGCTTCGTCAAGGATTTCTCTCGCCATATCAACACGGTCCTCCTCGAGGAGTGAATTGCCTACCTCCCAGCCTTTCGCCTTGAAGAACGTAAACGCCATTGCTCCGCCGATAAGGATTGAATCGACCTTGCCAAACAGGTTTCTTATTACATCAATCTTGCCGGAAATTTTAGCTCCACCGAGAATCGCCACAAACGGTCGCTCCGGATTATCGAGTGCATTGACGAGATACTTCAGTTCCTTCTGTATCAGATACCCCGCCGCACACTTGTCGAAATACTGAGTCACGCCCACAGTCGATGCGTGCGCTCTGTGTGCCGTACCGAATGCGTCGTTTACATACAGATCGCCGTTCTCAGCAAGCTGTTTGGCAAATCCGGCGTCGTTATCAGTTTCCTCTTTATGGAAGCGGAGGTTTTCGAGAAGAAGCGTTTCGGAATCACCCAGTGATTTTGATTGCGCCACGACATCATCACCGACACAATCTCCTGCAAACTTAACCGGATTTCCAAGAATTCCGGAAAGGCATGATACCACCGGTTCGAGGCTGAATTTGTCTATACGCTCGCCTTTCGGACGACCCAGGTGAGACATCAAAATCGGGAAACCACCCGATTTTATAATACTGCTTATAGTCGGTGCCGCTGACCTTACCCGGAGGTCATCCGCCACCTTCCCATCCTTGACCGGTACATTGAAATCGACCCGGACGAGAACTCTCTTCCCTGCAAGATCGAGATCATCTATTGTCAGTTTATCCATACATGACCACCTTCAAAAATGAAGAGCGACGAATCCGTCGCTCTCCAGTGTGATAGCCAGTTAAAGCCGTTACAGCATCTTCTCCATCATGTCTACCATTCTGTTGGAGAATCCCCACTCGTTGTCATACCAGCTAAAGACCTTTACCGTGTTGCCGCCGATAGCCACAGTCAACGGCGAGTCGAACACCGATGAATGCGGATTACCGATTATATCGGTGGACACAATCGGTTCCTCCGAATACTGGAATACCGGAGCCAGCGGACCGGAACTCGCGGCAGCCTTCATCGCCGCATTCACCGAGTCAGCGGTCACACTCTTCTTTAACGTTGCAACCAGATCGATAATGGATGCATCCGGTGTCGGAACTCGAATTGCGAGACCATCAAGCTTGCCCTCCACCTCCGGAACAACAAGCGAAATTGCCTTGGCGGCGCCTGTTGTCGTCGGAATCATCGACATTCCCGCTGCGCGTGCTCTGCGAAGGTCCTTGTGCGGTAGATCGAGAATCCGCTGATCGTTGGTATAGCTGTGGATTGTTGTCATCACACCGTGCTCTATTACGAATGCGTCGCTCAGAACCTTGACTACCGGAGCAAGGCAGTTTGTCGTGCACGAGCCAATTGAGATAATGTTGTGCTTCGATTTGTCATATAGCTCGTCATTGACTCCGATCACGAAAGTGCCATCCGGATCCTTAGCGGGAGCGGATATCAGAACTTTCTTCGCTCCGGCTTCCATGTGTTTACCGGCGCCCGCCTTATCGCGGAATTTACCCGTGCACTCGATAACGATATCCACCCCATTGTCCTTGTGGGGCAACTCTGCCGGATCAAAAATCGCGGTAACGGGAATCTTCTTGCCGTCGATAACAATAGCATTGCCATCCGCCTTGACATCCCCATCATAGATACCATGCACGGAGTCGTATTTGAACAGGTGCGCCAGTGTTTTGGCGTCCGTAATATCATTGATCGCGACGAAATCGAGTTTCGATTTCTTCTTGAGAGCAGAGCGAAGTACCAACCGGCCAATTCTGCCGAAACCATTGATTGCGACCTTCGAACCCATTTCTCCTCCTTGAGCTAATCGGACTATATACTTCTATAGACTTCTCATGATATATGCAGCGCCAACAGTTATCTGCCAGCCTGAATGATCCTTATATCCGGCTATAGGATCGGAATACTCAATTGAATAGTTTTTGAATGATGATGTCACGCAGACCGTACGGGAAACATACGATTCGAAACCCACACCCCAGTACCAGCCCAGATCCGTTTCGGAGCTGGTAGCGTAATCATAGTAATATGAGTAGTAGGAAGTATCAAATAACTGGCGTGTGACTACAAGCGATCCGCCTATCGACAAAAACGGCTGATAATGATCGCTGACCAACCCGGAAAGAGGCGTGAATTTTACTCCAAGCGAGATCGGATATACATTGGCAGAACCGAACAATCTTATATCCTCGGCTGCGTTGGTATATACCAGATCACTGCGATGAGCACTCGCGAGCGAGAGTTCCATCCCAAGCTGGTTTAGCAGAAAATAGTTATAGTAGAACTCTGCCACAAAACTCGCATCCGATTCTGCTAAGACTTCAAAACCGTCCTCGAACTGATTGGTCTTGTCCGCCGTGAAATGATGCACTCCGATCCGAATCCCCGCCATCTGGTTGCCACGGTTCCCCTTAATGCCCATTTCCTCTTCAGACTGCCCGAAAGCACTGAGTGCGAGAATAAGAATCAGTCCCATGGTTGTAAGGTGAATTCTCAAGATTCCTCCCCGGCGGTCATTGTCACCGCCTTGGCATCTCTATAGTAAATGCGTTATGCAAAGTCTACGTTTTAACACATTCAAGTAAATCAGAAGAGGGCTTTTTTATCGAGGATTACTGTCCGCTTACCCTCGGAACCGACCAGTTCAATGGTCACCTTATTACTCTCCTCTGCGTTAAGAATTTCATGCAACTTGAAAAGTTCCATATTTCGGGTATCAATACCGTCAATCGTCAAAATCGTATCACCAATCTCAACTCCCTTGTCCTGAGCCGATGATCCTGAGAGTATCTGACTGACCAGCACAAAATCACCCGATTTACCGAGCACCACCCCGGCGGAAACCATTTCATCCATAACACCCAGATTCTCATTCGGTGTCAAGAGAAGCCTCTCGTTTGTATAATCGAAAGTGCAGGTGAATCTGGAGAGAACTCCTCCCCCTATGTTGCCGTCGTTGGCCTCCGCAGCGAAAATACCGGAGTCGGATGTCGAGAATCCACATGGGAGATCATCAATTGTGAATTCGCCAATCGAGAAACTGCCGACACGCCCGAGTATTGTCTCGATCTCTCCGCCGCCTACACCGTGAATCTTTACTCCCGGTATTGTCGATTCGGACTGCTCGATCAGGTTGTGCTCCGCAACGAAGTGCGTATTGAGATCGAGATAATTCATGCTTCCGGTATCAATTCGAAACCGCCCCTCTATCGAGTCATTAATCAACGCTGAAATCATCGGATGGTTCGTCTCTATCTCGATACTCACGGTATCATCTGCCATCAGCGTTTCGGATGCGGAATTGTCGTAGACCGTAATCGTACTGTCGAAATAATCGAGTTCAACTATGAAACTGGAGAAGAAATCATACCCGAGAATCCCCTCAATCGGCTCCTGTGCAAACTGATTCAGACCCGAGAAATCCAACTGTCCCGCGACGACATCCTTTAATATGGCTCCACCGAGATTGACCGAGTCGGCTGTCACGAATGTTCCGATATCCACTCCGCCGGTACCGACTGCGGGCAGCTCCCCGGTCGAGTGCAGATTCAATCTGTCTGCAACACTCTTCTCGATAAGCGACAATCCCGCCCCGGAATCGAGGACGAAACGAAACGGTCCCTGTCCGTTTACCATGACGGGAACATAGATATGCGACACACGGAGATCGAACTCTACTGTCACACTCGTTCCATCCGTAATGTATGCCCGCTCATTCTCTTTGAACTGAGGCTCAAAGAGAGTGTCAGCAAGATCGATATTAAACTCATGCTCCACAACGGTCATATCAGCGTTCAACTGGGGGATACCTGCATCCTGTTTGAACTTGAATGGAACCATGATACCGTCAATTTCACGGTAGTCGGTCTGATATGTACGGATACTAAACATCTGTACCACTACATCACTGAATGCTATAAGGTATGTCTCCGGATCGAGGAAAACCGTTGATTCAAGACCATCCTGCGGTTGAATCAGTACTTTATAATAGGTTACACTATCAACTGTCTCCTCACCTATATATTGAACCGACTCACCCCAATTCTTTCGATCAAGATAATCACCGGACGTAATAAAGAGAGCGGTCTTGATCTCCCGGACTTCCTCTCCTGTCATTCGCCGTAACTGTCCCCCCATGTCAATGGTCCAGTATTCGTCACCGTTTGCAATTCTGGAAATCGTAGCAACAGGCAGGACAATCTCGTCTCTGTATTTATCCGGCGCCTGGTACCAGGCGATAGACTGACCCGTCATACCCGCCATAGAGGCTGTAGAAACAGTTCTCGCCGTCTCAATTGAGTTCAGGGCATCCATCCCCCCCATAGCTTTCGCATGCCGTTCCATTAATTTCTCGATATCCATCGCAAATGCTGATACGCACAGAAGCAGAACAAGTGAAATTACTGCAATAGATCTAACAAATATCATCTTCACTTTCCCTCCGGGTACTGTGATCCTGTCATCAGACGGTCATCCATCGATCAATACTCCTGCCAGTTGTTCTCAGCGTTTACCAGCAAACCGAGCAATGTCCAACTCAGGAGAAGTGACGATCCGCCGTACGATACAAACGGCAGCGGGAGACCTGTTACCGGCATAAGACCGAGTGTCATCCCGACATTCACGACAAGCTGGAATGTGAATATCGTAACCGCCCCAACGGCCACATAAGACATAAATCGGTTACGGCATTTGTATGCTATATGTATTCCGAGAAGAATTATCACGAGAAATGTAACAAGTACGATAAGTCCACCCCAGAATCCGAATTCCTCTCCGAGAACCGAGAAGATAAAGTCGGTATGGCGTTCCGGAATGAAAGCCAGGTTGGTCTGGGTACCGGACATATATCCTTTACCCCACAGACCTCCGGAACCGATAGCGACCTTCGATTGGATAATCTGGTAGCCCGCTCCGAGTGGATCCCGCCCCGGATTGAGAAACACGAGAATTCTGTTCTTCTGGTAATCCTGCAAACGGTTCCATACAAACGGCATAATCATCCCCACAAGAAGATTCACCGTGATAGTAAATGTCCCGAAAACAGCACCGGGCTTGATGAAACGGAGAAGAACAAGCAGTAATATTAAGAACAGCACCCATGAGAGCCAGTGAGATGATGCAATAAGGCTGATCGCGGGTGATATCATCAGCAGCATATACGGAGCCGGTATCCCGGACCAGAAGAGAATTACAACTACGATTGCGAGAAAGACAAGAGATGTACCAAGGTCCGGTTGTTTGAGCACAAGAAGCATTGGAATCGCTACGAGAAGTATAACCGCCGCAAGCTTTATTACGGAATTTGCAGGACGGCGGGAATATGCAAGGTATCTTGCGAGAACAAATATGACTGCAAGTTTCGCTATCTCAGAGACCTGGAAATTGAAGAGACCGAAGTTTATCCATCTTGCGGATCGTCCCCCTCCCTTGAATAGTAATATCAACAGTAAAAGCAGCACTACACCATAGAAAACGTACGCGAGAACCTCATAAACGCGCATAGGCAGAAATGCGGCAACAATGAACGCCAGCAGGGAGATCATCATCCACAGCATCTGGCGTTTGTAATAGTCCTGCTCGTATTTCGATGGTGCAGCGTACATCGCACTCTGGATGAACAGTATCCCTATAAAAGTCAAAAGCAGTCCGCATACGGTCAGGATGAGAGTTATTCGGGAGAAACCGACATTAAAGCTCATTAGTCTCTCCTTCCTCACTCTCCTGTGCCATGAACTGCTCCGGTATCGGAATGCTGTCCATAATTACGCCGATATTCTTCAGATATCTTTCGATCATATTCCCAACGATTGGAGCGGCTACGGCTCCGCCGTGTCCGGCGTTCTCCACAATACACGCTATGGCAATTCTTGGATTCTCCCTCGGGGCATAGGCACAGAACCATGCATGTTCATTACCGTGCGGATTCTGAGCCGTACCGGTCTTACCGCATACCACAATACCCTTCACTCTCGCCCTGCCTGCGGTTCCGAGGCGTCCATTCACGACATCCGTTGCCGCTGAATCGAGTACGGCGATAGTTGAAGGCTTAAACGGCAACTCTCCGGCAACCTCCGGTTCCCGCTGAATCTCACCCTCAGGTGTAACCAGACTATAGAGGATTTTCGGCTTATATATAGTTCCACCGTTAGCCAGAGCAGCATAGAACTGAGCCATCTGAAGAGGTGTAACGAGCAACTCGCCCTGACCGATTGCCAGATTCAGGATCAGTGATGACGGCCATCGTCCCTCTCCATGTCTGTTGTCGTAATACTCCTTGTCGGGAATCAATCCTGCGGCTTCATCATCAAGGTCGATACCGGTCGGTTTGCCGAAACCACACATTCGCGAATATTCCGCCCAGTTTTTCAATCCGAGTTCTTTCCCAAGTTGATAGAAATAGACATCACAGGAGGCGGCAATAGCATCTATCATTGTCAGGATTCCGTGCCCCGACAGTTTATGGCACTTGAAAATCCGGTTTCCATACCTGTAACCGCCCGTACAGGAGAGAAATTTCGTATCGGGAGTGGCAGTGTTGGCTTCAAGCGCCGCTCCGGCAACAATCAGCTTGTATATTGATCCGGGTGGGTATGTTGCCTGAATACAGCGGTTAAGAAGTGGGTGGCGTTCATCGGTCGAGAGTCGTTTCCAGTCCTCGGGTGACAGCGGTCCGGTGAACAGATTAGCATCGAAACTCGGCTCCGATACAAAAGCGAGTACATGCCCGTTGTTCGGATCGAGAGCAACTGCGGCACCGGTTAATGTATCGGCAATGAATAGTGATTCTGCGAACTGTTGAAGATCATAGTCCAATCCCAGCTTCAATGAATAACCGGGAATCGGCTCCACCGGATCGCGGGTTTCGAGTGGACCGATGATTCGCCCCTCAGCGGATACCTCGAGAAACCGTGTGCCGTCAATACCACGAAGGAAGTCATCATATTCTCTCTCGACTCCCTTGCGGCCGATCAATGACCCGGAATGGAATCCCTTCGAACGGAATTCATCAAGTTCCTCTTCCGTGATCTCCGACAGATAGCCGAGCAAATGTGCAGCGGAACCATTCTCCGGGTAATTGCGGGACTGGTTGAGTTGAAGCACCACTCCCGGATACAGGCTGGATGCCTCCTCGATTCTGCATACTGTCTCAAACGGTGCGTCTCTCTTGAGCCGAACGGGCTGGTGCCGTCGTGAACGGCTCTTCCGAATCTTGCTCTCTATCCTATCGGGGGAGACACTCAGCAGATCGGCGAGATTGGCCGATGCCACCTTAACATCGGTGACCTCGTTCGGAACGGCAGCCACGACGTATGACGGTCTGTTATCGACTATCAGATTACCGTAACGGTCAAAGATTTTGCCACGGACAGCAATCTCCGGTACGATCCTGATACGGTTCTCCTCGGATATCTCGAGATAGTTGCGATACTGGAATGTCTGCATATAGAACATCCTCACGATAAGCAGAATCAGCAGCATCGCGAAAAAGCCGGCGAGAATATTCGCCCTGAGTGATTTTGAATGAAGCCCTTCCATTACGATTCGAAAGTAACCGAGAGTCGTTTCTCCGATAAGTATAAAACAAACGCGGCGAATATTGATGTATATAACGCCGACGGGATTATTGTATTCAGGAGTGCCATCAGCTCGAGTTTCGGATCAAATGCATATACGACGAGGAAGTAGAGTATATCATGCGCAACGACCACTCCTATCACCATGATTATACGTACGAACAGCCCCTCTGTTCTAACTCTGTGGGAGATAAAATGTATCCCAACAGCGGCTCCCACCTTAAGGAGTGCTCCCAGACCAAGGAAGTGCGGGTAGTGTGAATCCTCCAGAATTCCCGCTGCGAATGCGAATGTAACTCCCCACATCAGGTTGCGGGTCAGTGTCAACCAGACTATCAGCACAATTATAAGATCGGGACGCGCCGTACCGACTGTAATAATGTCCGCTACCAGCGTCTGGTATATAATGACAGCAAGCAGCAGCCCTATGAATATGACGACACGTCGCGCCAATCGACTACCCTTCCCTCTCACCTCTTGTCAGGATTATAAGTTCATCGAGTGCGCCGAAATCAACAAATGGATCGACTTCGATTTCCTTGAAAAATGGCGATTTGCCCTCCCTGACCGAACTTATTGTGCCGATCGGAAGATTCTCCGGAAAAATCCCCCCGAGTCCGGAGGTTATGACGGTATCACCCACTGATACAGAATCGCTCAGGGATACATTGTCAAACTGAAGATACTCTCCTCCCGCCCACCGAACTATCCCCAGAACACGGGTGTTGGCATCCCGTGCTGCTGCACGGCAGTTGGGGGATGTTAGAAGTTCCACTGTGACGAGATCACCGAGCGTGGCGGTGGTCTTCCCCACCAGACCATCGACATTCACAACAGGCAGGTTGGCGGACGCCCATTGATCCGGACCTATTTCAGCTATGACTGCATTCTGACGGCGTTTCGGATCGAGAGCGACTATCTCAGCCGGAACAATGTCAAATACATACGATTCCTTGAATCCGAGAAGCTCCCGCAACCGTTTCGTTTCTTTTTCATATTCCCGCAGTGCAGTCAACTCCAGTCTCTGCTGAGAGATCGTCGCCTTCAGTTGTCGGTTGATATCATAGACATCAAGCAGATCGGTGATTTTATGAGAAACACCGTAGAAGTGCGAATAGAAGACTGTCTGGATTACCGAGCCGATCAACTCCTGTGCAGAAAATGGCAGAAATAGAAGTATCAGGCTGAGACCTGCGAGTATGATGCCAATCCTTAGCGGCTTCTGTTTAGCTGCGACAGAAGAAATCCATTTCATTGATATTCAGTTATTCCACTGAGTCGATTATCTGCAGAAGTTCTCCCGGACTTTGTACGTTCATCAGTTTTTCGCGATTCTCGACGCTCTTCATAATGAATGACAGACGAGCCATTACATTAAGGTGCGCCCCGATTGCATCCTCAGGAGCCGCAATCAGGAAGAAAAGGTGCACCGGTTTCTTGTCCATAGCATCAAAATCGACTCCCTCATCGGTTCGACCGAATGCAATGACAATCCCGCGTGCTGCGCGTGTCTTGGCATGCGGAAACGCAACTCCATACCCGACACCCGTTGTAACGAGATTTTCACGCTCGACAACATCTTTATAAAGATCTTCCTTGTCTTTGACGAGCGGTGATTGTGACGCGAGTTCCACGAGTTCGCGAATTACTCCCTCTTTATCCGTACTCTTCAGGTCGAATGTTACTAACTCTTCGGAAGAGAATTTTGACAGTTTCATTTAGGTCTCCTCTGACGCTAAAACTTCTCAGCCTCGTCAATAATCAGAACCGGGATTGAATCTTCCACCCTGTATTTGAGTCGGCATATATTGCAAATAAGCTTATTGGCAGTTTTGTCATATTCAAATTTATTCTTACACTTTGGACAGGCCAGTATATCGAGAAGCCTCTCCGAAAGTCCTGCTCCCTTACTCGTGATAAAACACCCCCATAGCCCGGAATTTTTCGAGTCTCCTGTCGAGAAGATCATCTATCGGGAGTTCGAGCAACTCGAGAAGGTTCGACTCGATTTCATCCGCGAGGATATCCGCAGCGCCCTTGTGGTCGCGGTGCGACCCACCCGGCGGTTCGGGTACGATTTTGTCTATGATCTTCAGGTCAATTAAATCCGGAGCGGTCAATTTCAGCGCTTCGGCGGCATCCGGTGCTTTTGCTGCGTCACGCCAGAGAATTGCCGCGCATCCCTCCGGTGAGATAACGGAATACCATGCATTCTCTAACATCAGAACGACATCACCAACTCCGATACCCAGCGCTCCTCCGGATGCTCCCTCACCGATAATCGAAATAACAATCGGCACCTCTATACGCGCCATCTCTTTTATGTTGCGGGCAATGGCTTCAGCCTGACCGCGCTCTTCAGCACCAACACCAGGATAGGCTCCCGGAGTATCTATGAAAATCAGGATCGGAATACCGAATTTCTCGGCAAGTTTCATATAACGAAGCGCTTTTCGGTAACCCTCGGGATGCATCATACCGAAATTGCGATACAGCTTCTGCTTGGTATCACGGCCTTTCTGCTGACCGATAATCATAACTTTTCGGCCACGAAACATGGCAGGACCACAGACAGCAGCCTTATCATCCGCATAGCCGCGATCTCCGTGCAACTCTATGAAACCAGTTGTTATATGCTGGACATAATCAAGAGTATAGGGTCGCTTGGGATGACGGGCAAGCTGGACACGCTGCCAGCGGGATAGACCCGAATATATTTCTTTCGTGAGCTTGTCGAGTTTTTTCTCAAGACTCTCTATTTCGCGAGTCAGCTCGATTGATTCCCCCTTCGCAAACTCACGCATCTCGAGAATCTTCTTTTCAAGCTCAACAATCGGTTTTTCAAACTCAAGTACTATTCCACTGCTCATTCAGACCTGCTTTCGCTTCTCCCAAGTTTCAAAACAAAGAATAATCCAAGCAAAGTCAAAAGAAACAATACGAATATAGAAAAAACTTTCTTGCGGTCAAACCAAAAAAGTGCAGGGATGAACGCTGTAAGTGCAAGTGAGACAGCAGCAAGGACATATATGGTCTGCTTTGCATCCAATCCGTAATCCTGCAGGTAGTTATAGATATGACGATTGTCGGCAATATAGAACCGTTGCCCTGTAACCGTTCTCCGCACGAATGTCACGAGAACCTCAATTAAAGGCACTCCCACCGCTACAAGAGGTACGAACATCGAAACTGCGGTGTAGCTTTTAATCGGGCATATCACCGCAACCAGTGCAAACATGAATCCCAGAAAAAGTGATCCGGAATCCCCCATAAAAAGCCGCGCGGGGGGCCAGTTGAGGAATAGAAAACCGATCAGCGCTCCTCCGAGACAGAGGGATATTGCAATAACCGAATAGACTTCCAGAAGAGTTCCCGTTATAAGAAGCCCTATGCAGGTTACAATCGAGACAGAGGCTGCGAGACCATCGGAGCCGTCAATCAGATTGATGCTGTTCGATAATAACACAATCCATGCTACAGTTACCGGGTATGCCGCCCACCAGTCGAGTTCCAGAGAACCCCAGAACGGTATATGGAACCGGGTTATTACGAATCCGGCAGCAATCACAATAACCGATGCCGCAAGCTGACCAGCTATTTTGTGAAGATATGTCAAATTGACAAGATCATCGAGAAGCCCGGTAAGAAGAATAATTACCGACGCTAAAAACAGCATTGGCAGCCGTACTTCGAGTTCTACGCGGACTATATCAGACAAAATATAGACAAGACCGAAAGATACCCAGAATGCAGCAAAGAGCGCCAGACCACCGAGATGGGGGATCGGATATAGATGCTGCTTGCGCCGGGTCGGGTAGTCGAGAAAGGAGTACTTCTCGCAGAGATTTTTCACAGCGTGCGAACCGACAAATCCCAAAATTACTGCGAGAGAAAATGCAACCAGATAGAGAACCATCTCAGATTCGCCCCCTCATTACTGCAAATGCGCAACGCAACCCGAGCCATAATCCAAGACCAAGCTCGAAGAGAGCATTTTTCAGCTTGTTCTGTGTATAGTGCTTCCAGAAGTATTTTCCAACTGAGATGTGGTGATGGAAATAGCGCTGGATCAGGTTACTGTGAAAACTCACACCCCAAAGGTGGGTTGATTCCGCTTGCGGATGATAGACTATGCCGTAACCGAGTTCTCCAAGCCGTCGACAAATATCCGTATCCTCGAGATAAATGAAAAACCTTTCATCTAATCCTCTTATTTCTTCGAAGTGTGCTTTTCTGATCATTGCATTCGTAAAAGCGCATGAGTCCACCTCCGTCGGTTCGGAGAAATCCGGCAGTGTGTATGCGCCTTCTCTGGAAATCAGCCTCGATAGCGGTGATCCGCGTGAGAACATAATATTCAAGTAATTTGGAAAATGGCGGCATGAGCCTTGAAATGAACCATCCGGATTCAACAGCCGTCCCGTAACGACAGCCACGTCAGGATTCTTGTTAATATATTCGAAGAGTAGTGAAGCGGTATTCTCTTTTACAGAACAATCACTGTTCACGAGCCAGAGGAAATCTCCCGTCGCTTCCGCAGCCGCTCGGTTAACCGCTCTCGCAAAACCGAGATTCCAATCGGATTCGATGATTCGGATTTCCGGAAAACGCCTTCTGAGATACTCGACCGAATTGTCGATCGATCCGTTGTCTAAGACAATAATCTCGGTTTGCATACCGGCCGTACCGGTCTGCACGGATCGGACAGCTTTCGCTGTCAATTCTCTCGTGTTGTAGCTGATGATTATTACGGAGAGCACGGGATTCTACAGCTTACCGAAAATGTCCCGGATTCTGAGCAGCCAAACCATAACTACGGCTTCGCGCACGATCTTTTTCGACATCTTCGATTCCCCCGCTGTTCTGTCGTAGAAGATGATCGGGATTTCCTTGATCTTGAAACCCTTCCTGTGAGCGCGAAAACTCATCTCTATCTGAAAAGAATAACCATTCGAACGTACCTTGTCGAGATTAACCGTCTCAAGTACCTTCCTGCGGAAACACTTGAAACCACCGGTAGCATCCCTGAGTGGTAGTCCCGTAACGATTCTCGTATAAACATTTGCAAAATACGACAGGAGAAGACGCATCATGGGCCAGTTGACAACATTTACACCGGAAATGTATCTCGAACCGAGAACAATATCCACTTCCGTTATACTACTGAGAAAATCGGGCAGGTATTTCGGATCGTGGCTGAAATCAGCATCCATTTCGAAGATATAATCATAATCGCGTTCGAGTGCCCATTTGAAACCGGCAATGTAAGCCTGTCCCAGTCCCTCTTTTTTCTCTCGATGAAGGACAAACACTCTCGGATTCTCAGATGAGATACGATCCGCAATTTCACCGGTACCATCCGGTGAACTGTCATCGATCACGAGTATGAACAGGCGATCATCCTGTTTCAATATCTCCGGTATGATCCGTTCGATATTATCCTTCTCGTTATATGTCGGTAACAGAATCAAAGCCTTCTCAGCCAATTGCTCTCTCCTTTTTGAATCTGGGAACCACGACATTCAGGACAATAGAGACTGCAATGAAGAGTATGGTAATATATGTCACTATCTTTGACATCCGGTCCACACTGGATTTATACACAAATTCGAGTATATGTTCCCCTTCGGGTACACCGGCGGTCATCAGCGCGCTGTACGCCCTGTAGACCTCCGTCTCCTCGCCATCTACATAGGCTTTCCATGGGGGATACCATGAATCCGACAGACAGACGAACGCGGGCGCTTTCAACAGCAGTGCAATCTTTACATATCCCGGTTCATACTCAATGATATCACACTGCTGACTGTACCTTCCTCCCTCCGGATCTCCAGGTTCGAAATCCGGCGTCTCTTCCAATAACATATATCGGCGCGGATTGAAACGTTCGTTTTTCACAAGACTGACTATAGAATCGGGATCTGCAAACACACGGTACTCATGCGCGACAAAAGCTCTCGGAAGCGCATGTGGATTTCGATATACCGCTACGCCATACTGGTCGAATGTCTTCTGAAGCGTAGTATCCTGCATGGGATAGCGATTGTTGTAAACGAGATTCCGGACTCCGAGAAGATTCAGCACCGGTAATTTCGGTTTCCCCTGCCGGTCTATCAGGTTGGAGAACTGAAGCCCGCCGATCAACCGGTCGTAAGATGCCAACTGGTTGCCATGATAACCGGTAACCTGCTGTAAACCGAAGTATGCAAAATAATCGAGTGATCCGAACATTCGCCCGGTGACATCGAACACGCGATGGTTCCCTATATTTTCCTGAAGATGCTGTACTACAGGATGCGCTGAGAAACGGTCCGCCGGATTGAACACCTCTATAAATTTGGAATCCATTCGCCATGTGTCGATCAGCGACAACAGGGCTATTGCGGCTATCGCCACAATCCCTATCTTCCTCTCCTCATACATCCGGACAATGAAATAGACTGCGGCAAACAGTATCGCTACCAGCCACAGGCTTATCTGTATTGATGAGATATTCTGGATCGAGGCATTGTATTTATTCTGCGTGATCTCCGGGTAGAATATACTCTGATAAAATCCCATCAGGGACTCCCCCGCAACAGTCCAGAGCAGGGCAAGCACTGCGAATACTATCGTTGCAATCAGGAGTACTTTCTTGGCAAGTTCCCGTTTCGGTCTGCTATCCGTACGTATATGCTCAGAGACATACTGTATCCCCATACCCGCAAGCATCGAGAACGAGAATGAGAACAGGAACATAATCATACTCGGCGCACGCATCGATTTCACATTCGGAATTAGATAGTAGAATAGATAGAATAAGGGCGTAGTCCCACCGAGAGCATACACAAGCGCGAGTATCCCCAGTCCGAGGAAATACCACTTGCGCCGGTCCTTATGGAACATGACGCCGAGTATGCCGAGAAGCAGCGGAAGCACCCCTGCATACTCGCTGTTGTCCTTGAATGGATTCTTACCCCAGTATGTATTCTCATCTGCGCTGTTCACACCCTGGAAATGCGGGATTATCATCCCCTTTAACTCCTCGGAGTTCATCGACCAGGATGTTGCCCATTCATAACCGCCCCGTCCCTCACCCGATCTGGGAGAGTATTTCTTGACATATTGATAGCCGGGATAGAATTGGATAGCCGAGAGACACAATCCCACAACAATCGCAAGCACGAATAATCCACTGAGTATTGCCGAATCGGAGAGCGATCTATCCTTCAGATATCGTGTAATCAAACGGAACAGGAAGTAAGAACCGATCGCCCAGAGGCTGAAGTATGCCATCTGCGGATGCGGTGTCAGAATTATCAACCCGATGACCGTCCCGAGACCGATGAATTCTATATATCTCTTCGTGTTCATCCCCCGCTCGAGGAACATCATCGTGAGTGGAAAGAGTGCGGTGACAAACATTTTGCCATCATGCCCCGGAGCCACAAGAGATACTAAATATGGCGCGAACATGAAGAAAATACCGGCAATTGATGCGCTCAGTTTGCTCAGACCGAATGCTCGCGCACAGAGGTACATATTCAAGCCGGCAAGAAATACATGGAATATGAGTCCCCAGCCGAGTGCACGGAACAGCGGGAATATCATCTTGAATATGAAGCTGATCGGGTAGAATATATCGCCGTGAAATGCATCTATAAACGGCATTCCACCGAATATATATGGATTCCATACCGGTACGGAACCGTGCGCCTTGAAATAGTCCACGAAAAACTCACGGAAAAACACACCCGCCTGAAGTGTATCTGATCCAAACAGCATTTGATTGGAGAACACGAATGATCGGAAGAGTATCACGGTTAGCACTGCGATGAAGAGCGCATAGTAGACAACGTAATATTTCGATTCGAATAGTGTATCGAGAATAGATGGTCTCGATACCTGAACCCTCTGAGTTCCGGAATCAGCCTTCTTCTTCTTCTTTTTTGCCACGCAAACTCCCTATCTTATCTTCAATGCAATCGTGGATGCTATGAGTTCCCCGACAATCGACCAGAGCCTCGCAAATGCCGCAACGGCAGCCGCCACGCCCGGCGGGAAAAACGGCGCAAGCAGGAGAACCATTATCGCCTCCCGCACCCCTATTCCGCCCGGGGTCAGGATGCTCCAGTATCCTATCAGATAAGCGGCGCAGAACGCTCCCGCAGCCTCGATGATCCGGTCTGCCGGAAAATCCGAAACCGATATCAAAAACAGATAGAATGCCAGACCGTATGTGACCCAGCCAACAAGATATATGAAAAGAATCCGGCTGCCACCTTTTTTTCCCGGTTCGATACGTATCGTCTCACGACCAAGCCGGGTCAGCAGCAGATTTACGAGCGATGATACCCACTGCGGACGGAACGCGACAGCGAATGACACCACGCAAACCGCACCGATTACCACATACAACCATGTCAGATTCATATCTTCGAGGCCTGGCGTATCGCCAAACATGACATATATCCAAACGATCAGAACTGCGGGTGGAGTGGTGAAAATCTGCGCCATTGCAAACGAGGTCAGCGCTTCGGCTTTTGATATCCCCTCCTTCCCCGCCAGATAGACCATGCCGAACACCTGCCAGACCTTTCCGGGGATATACCGTCCGAGCTGCGAGAGATATGCGATCTTGTATGCCTTGCGGTTGGGGATATGCCGTGAGAAGAGAGCGAATATGTCGCGGAGTACCGCACTCATCAAAAAGAGCGCGAGATTCATGACAGCGAGTGATGCGATCAGGGGGATTGGCTTGATCTTCCAGTCATACTCGCGGATTTGAGTCCAGTTGTCTGCCACACGGTCGCCGATGAAATAGACAAGCGCGACGATGACCGCAATCTGGAGTGCGCGAATCCAGACAGTTCTGTGGGATATCCTGCTCAACGTTATACGATAATACACCCCGTTTGGTAAATAAGTCAAGAAAACATAATGGGGGGGTAGTCTTGCTTTTTGTCTTGTAGGTCATAGGTGCGGTTTCGACAATTAAAATCCATGTATCATAAAACCGAACATCGACTCTATCCAAAACCATGTTGCATAAAAGAGAACCGAATTGAAGAGAAGATGTCGAAACCACACCTATGAAAAGGTCAGAGTCAATCGGTATTTTTGGTGTTTCCCTTGACCTCCTGTGTTTCCGTCAAAGCTATTAGACACCTATTCAGGTCAATCCCCAAGGTTTCGAGGAGGGGATACCTATGAT
>Ga0272443_10002914_pt1 | contig 20986 bp, 21 predicted proteins | sample SSMAcet12_FD_193581 | JGI IMG/M metagenome (GOLD analysis project Ga0272443, IMG submission 193581) | Marine sediment archaeal communities from Little Sippewissett salt marsh, Falmouth, MA, United States - SSM-Acet-12 | ecosystem: Environmental > Aquatic > Marine > Wetlands > Sediment ... | reverse complement strand
GGACGACCCCGGTCGCTGGCGGGACGGTGGACCACACGTTCACCATCAAGAACACGGGCACGGCGAACCTGGATCTGACCGGCACGCCCAAGGTGCAGGTCACGGGGACCAACGCAGCGGACTTCAGTGTGACCGTGCAACCGACATCTCCAGTTTCCAGTGGCGGGGGAACTACGACGTTCAGCGTGCGGTTCGATCCCAGTGCGACGGGAGTCCGCACCGCAACGATCAGCATTGCCAACAACGACAGCGACGAGGATCCGTACAACTTCAACGTTCAAGGGACGGGGAAACCCCTAGAACCTCCAACTGCACCCACTTGTCTGAGTGCTGTGGCTGTCTCTTCGTGCAGGATCGACTTGACCTGGCGGGACAATGCTACGGATGAGGACCGATTCGAGATCGAGCGCAAGCTAGAGGGTGTCGCCTACTCGCAGATTGCGACGGTAGAAGAGGATGTCACAGGCTACCAGGACACTGGTCTTTCACCTGGGAGCTACTGCTATCGAGTGCGTGCCTGCAACGCTGGCGGCAACTCCAAGTATTGCGACGAGTTCTGTGTGGTAACGCTTCACCTGGGCGATATCAACGCAGACGGTGCAGTGGACCTTGTCGATATTCTGATGGCGTATCGCTACGCGGAAGGCGTGCTAGAACTCACACCTGCTGAACTACTGCGAGCAGACATCGATGGGGATGGCGATGTGGACGAGGACGACGTCGAAGCGCTGGTCCTGCTGGTATTCGAACCGTAGAACGAGGGAGGCTCCGTGGCCCGGCCAAACGAACGAGCTGTGAGGACCGCCGTGGCCATCGGGATTATCGCGAGTGTTCTTGCCATTCTAGCCGGTTGCTTCGGTCCGTGGTTCGCCAGCACGCCGGCCGCGAAACTGTATGTCGGTGAGCCAATGGTTTCAGCCGGTCAGGGGCAGCTGCTGATCTCGGTGGCCGACATGTCCAATGGAGGAGTTGCGGGAGTTCATGTTGCCCTGGGCGGCCTACTGTATGACCAGGAGAAGCTTGCGAACCTTGTCGTCGAGGGACTCAACGGGTTTGCGGTCCTCATCCAGCAATTCGTTGACGGACAAGGCGGGTTCATCCTTGCCGACACCTCGGGGGTCCCAAGCGGACCGATCCTTCGGCTGACGTTCGAGGCACACGGGAACGTCCGGTACGGAGACGTGCAACTGCTCGCGGACTACATCACTCTGGTGGATGATGCATTGCTGCTGGTTGAGGCCTGGGAAACGCCTGCATATTACGCACACTAGGAGATGGACTGTGCTGACCTCAGTGCGAATCGCTTTCGCCACACTGGTTTTCATCCTGGCGGGAACGCTTGTCGGAACTGCCTCCAGTGAGCTGTCAGGGGAGTGCACGTTCTGGATTTCGTTTGATCCGTTGGCAGGCACGGTCGAAGAGATGGATCTGGAGTTGGATGTCAGCTACACGATTAATGACGTCCTCTTCTCCAGTGAGTCCTTGGTTGCGTATCCCGGCACCTGGGTGTGGCAAGGCTTCACTGCGAGTGGAATGGTGGGCGCTCATGCATTTGAGTCGAACATTCTCTTCGGGGCCTCTACAGCGGAATACCTCTATGCAGAGGCCATCGTCTCACTAGCTATCGGGGGGCTCAGCTTCTCTTGCCACGCTGCTCAGCTGAGCGATGCTGTCCTTGGCGGACCCGAAGGTGGCGGGGCATTGCGCCTGTCGGGCGGAATCGGCGGTTTCGAGCTTGTAAGCGTGACCGAGTTTGGCGCAACGATCGAAGACGAAGACAACGACGGCATATCCATCGTTCACATCGCGACGGGGCTAGAGCGCCACTACGTCACTGATCCTCGTCCGCCAGGAGGAGAATTCACCGGTCAGAAGGTCTCGTTGAGCAGACCAGACATCTTCTGCGCGGACGTCGCGGAAGGGACCCTCTATGTCAGCTGCGATGGCTTCGAGTACGTACAGGTTGATCTGCAAGGGCTTTATGTCGGGCTGCCGTTCATCGAACTGGATACAGAGCTTCGGTTCGAACTTGAGGAGAAACAGCTTGCGCTGACGCCGACCTTATCCCTTGGAGAGGTTGCGTGCGTGGACGTCTATGGACGTGTCGACTGGGATCCCGTATCTATGCAGATGGAAGGCATCTGGCTCGGCGGGCTTGAGTTTGCCTGTCAGCTTGGCAAGGTTGTCGTTCGGGATGTCGCTCTGTTTGATCTTACCGAATACGTGATCACAACCGAGCGATTTGGCAGCCATGTGATGGAGACCGATGCAGCGTTGGAGGCGGGCTACGACTTCTATCCTGACTACTGGGAACTCTTGTCGGTCGCCGGGACGGGGGATTCCTGTTGTGGGGAGCCGTTCTCATTCCTCGCGAATATCTACTTCGACCAGGCTTCCACAAATCTGTTCGATTGGGGCATGCTTCACGTTGAGGCGTCTATCCCGCTGACCGCGCAAGTAGGTATCACACTAGGAATCGAGACGAAGCCTTCAAGTGCAGAGTACATAGCTTTCGGGGTAGGCATACGCTGGTAGGCCAGCCCATTGATCTTCATCCCAAATCGGAGCCCATAACAGTGCAGGAACCGACGTGGTTGTCCGTAACGACGAAAGCTGGGTTGTCCTGTCGGGCTTCGCGAGGTAAGGCCCTTTAGAACGTCCTTCTGTACGCCCGACAGGATTCGAACCTGTGACCTTTGGCGCCGGAGGCCAACGCTCTAATCCACTGAGCTACGGGCGCATTGTGGCGGAGAGGGCGGGATTCGAACCCGCGGAGGAGCGTGAACCCCTCGCCGGTTTAGCAAACCGGTGTCTTGGACCACTTGACTACCTCTCCAAGACCGCATTCTACCCACGCCGTGCGGACGGAACAACACGATGAGACGGGTTCATACAGCCACTGGGGCTTCGTCCATCGCAAGCGCGGGCCTTGCGCGAGCTTGGTCGCCTCTCGACACGGCGGATGCAATCCGCTATCTCATTCGCCGCAAGTTCGCGGTTTGCGCGAACGTGGTCCCCTCTCTACACGATGGATGATGCTTGCTCATCGGCTGCAAGTTTGGCACAGGCCAAACTTGCCCCTCTCGACACGGCGGATGCAATCCGCTATCTCATTCGCTGCAAGTTCGCGGTTTGCGCGAACTTGGTGTCCTCTCTACACGATGGGCATTGCCCATCGTGTAGAGAGGAAGCGGAGGGGGCGGGATTCGAACCCGCGAGGCCTGCGAGGCCTGCCGGTTTTCAAGACCGGTGGTTTCGTCCGCTCACCCACCCCTCCGGCGCCCGATTATACCGAGCGCGATGACGGCGATGTCCGCAGCAAACAGGGGCAGGCCGCCGACACGAGTCCGTGCCTGATGGTTGCGGTGTCGGCAGCAAACAGGAGTCCGTCGCCGATACGAGTCCGTGCCTGATGGTTGCGGTGTCCGCAGGAAACAGGAGCACGCCGCCGACACGAGTCCGTGCCTGATGATTCCGGTGTCGGCAGCAAACAGGAGTCCGTCGCCGATGCGAGTTCGTCCCTGATGGCTGCGGAGTCGGCAGGAAACAGGAGCACGTCGCCGACACGAGTTCGTGCTGGCACGAACTCGTCCCTGATGGCTGCAGTATCACGCAGCCATCAGGAAATGGTGCCCCCCCCGAGCAGGCGATCGCCGTCGTACAGCACGGCGAGCTGCCCGGGCGTGACGGCGCGTTGTGGCTCGTCAAACGTCAGCTCGAAAGCGTCTGCGAGGCCTCGATGGTACGTCGCGCCGACCGGCGGAGATCGGTATCGGATCTTGGCTTCGAGGTGCGATCCGTCGGACGGCGGCTCGTCGGAGAGGTAGTTGGCGTCGACGGCGCGGAGCGCATCGGCAAAGAGCCGCTCTTCCTCGCCGACGACGAGGGCGTTGCGCTCTGCATCGATGGCGACGACGTACAGTGGGCGGTCCGACGGGATGCCCAGCCCGCGTCGCTGCCCGATCGTGTAGTCCGGTAGGCCGTGGTGCGTCCCGATCCGCCGGCCGCTCGGATCGAGGATCGGACCTTCTCGGAGGTCGGTCCGATCGAACAGGTAGTCGGTCCGGCCGGCGACGGCGAAGCAGAGGTCCTGGCTCTCCGGCCGTTCGGCGGCGGTCAGGTCGCGGTGTCTCGCGATCTCGAACACCTCATCCTTCGTCAGCTCGCCGACGGGGAAGAGGATCCGATCGAGATCGGTCCCGTTCAGGCCGTACAGGAAGTACGTTTGATCCTTCGACGGATCGGTCCCTCGGCGCAGCGAGTAGCTCCCGTCCGGCTCGCGGGTGCGGCGCACGTGATGGCCGGTCGCGACGAAGTCGAAGCCATGGCGAGTCGCGTAGTCGAGGGCGAGGCCGAACCGAAGGAGCCGATTGCAGCGGCCGCACGGGTTCGGTGTCTTGCCTCGGCGGTACCGAGCGATGTAGTCCTTGAGCACGAGGTGGTGAAACGATGCGCTGGCATCGATCGTCTCGTGCGGGATCCCGAGTTCGGCAGCGGCGAGCGCCGCCGCATCGAGGGAGCAGCATTTCGACGAGCCGTCGAAGTCCGGGGCGCCGGGAAACGACCAGAACCAGAACGTCAGGCCGGCGACGTCGCATCCCCGCTCGATGAGGCGTGCCGCGGCGACGGTGCTGTCGACGCCGCCGCTCAGGCAGACGACGACGCGGGAGGACATCTACCCGTCTTCTCCCTCCAGCGGAACCATGCAAAGAAACGTCAAGGCGCCGCTGCCGGTGTTGGCGAACTGGTGCTCGTCATTCGGCGGGACGAGGACGAAGTCGCCCGGTTCGACGGGCCGGCTCCCGCCGGCGAAGCGCACCTCACCGTGGCCATCCAGCACGTAGACTTCGTGCTCCCACGGATGGCTGTGGTATGGGCTGAAGCCGCCTTCGCCGAGCGTGAACTTGCGCATCGAGAAGGTCGGGGCATCTTGCTTCGGACCGATCAGGACGCGTTTCTCGGCGTCGCGGACGTTCTCGGCGTCGTCGTATCGCTTCGCTTCGACGTCGCGGCTGTTTCCGACGAGGATCATGGGGCTCCTTTCGCTACAACGAACACGCGATCAGCGGGACCAGCATCTCCTGCTCGGTCAGGCCGCCGTGCATACCGCGCAGCAGGACGGCGTCCTGATACGGATGGAAGACGCCGGCGCGACCGGTGGAGACGACGGCGAGGTCGCCGAGTCGCCGGGGGATCTCGGGATGCGGCGTTCCGATGCCGAGCAGGCGATCGTCGATCAGCGTGCGGGAGTCGACGCAGACGAGGCCATCGTCCGAAGAGGCCCCGGCCAACGCGCGCGCGACGCGCTCCTTCGCGCCGTGTCGTACGTAGAGGTACGAGGCGCGCGGCTCGCCGACCGGCGGAAGCAGCAGATCTCCGTCGGCGTCGGATGCGGCGGGCAGCCGGATGTAGTCTTCCGGGTTCATCGGAACGAATCCATGGTCGGCTGTCAGCAGCAGTAGCGTCTTCCCGGCGCGGCCGACCAGCTCGCGGCGCAGCGCATCGTCGATGACGCGCCACTCGGCGAAGTAGGCCTCGGTGTGCGGCCCTCGTACGTGGGCGACCGTATCGAGCCCGGGCCAGTACAGCGACAGGAACGAGCGCGACGTGGCGCGCGCGAGCGTCTCGCGTGCGGTGACCAGCATGTCCGCCAGTCCGACGGTCTGGTGAACGTGGGTGCTCCCTCGGTACAGCGTGCGGGACAGGCCGCTGCCGGCGATGTGCTGCGGCAGGATCGTGTGGGTCTCGATGCCCTGCTGGGTGAGTCGCTCCTGAGCGGTCGGCCCGGCAAGGATCGTCTCGAGGTCGAGCCCGGCGTGGAAAGCGGCCTCGCCGCGACCGTTCCCAACCATCGAGTAGCGGATCATGTTCGTGATCGCGGACGTCTCCCGCAGATACAGCCGATAGCCGATCAGTCCGTGTTCGAGAGGCGTTTGCCCGGTGGCGATCGACGCGAGGGCGGCGACCGTCGTCGACGGGAAGACCGATGTCAGCGGCAGGAAGAGCCCGTCGCGGGCGAGCGTCGAGAGCGTCGACTCGGGCACGCGCTCGAACAGCGACTGCAGTTTGCGATATCCGAGCCCGTCGAGGACGAGAAGCAGAACGTGCTCGAACGGTGGCAGGTCCTCCGTCAGGTTCGACAGCGGCGATCCGGACGCCTGATGGCAGAAGAGCTGCTCGATCCATCCGGCGAGGCCGGCGATGCAGTAGCCGTTGTAGTCGGGCAGGATGCAAGTCTCGCCCCATACGGAGGGACTCGATCGGTCGAGGATCTGCTGTTCGATACGTTCGCGGTTTGGCATCAGGAATCGATTATACGACCTGTGTTTCGATGCGGCAGGGCCTCGGTGACGCGTTACGGAGCCGGCGGTGGGTCATCGGACGACGTCGGGGGGAGCCCGTGCAACAGGTCGAACAGCTCGTCGAGCAGCTCCGGCGGCCACGAGGCCGAATCCCAGGGGAACTCGAGATCCGATACCGGATCGGGGAGGTCCGCCTGTCGGATGAGATCGCCCGAGAGCGTGTAGCTGGCGACTCCTTCCATCTGCATCGTCAGCGGGTCATCGGGGACGACGAAGGCCCCGGCCGCGCGTCCGTTGGCGGTTCCGAGGACCCGGTACGTCTCGGTGCCGTGCGAGACGAGGAAGAAGAACGGCCCCGACGCGGAGCCGATCTCGCCGATGGCCAGATCCGTATCGCGGCTCGAGCCGGCCATGCCGCCGCGCAGACGGATCGGAATGCCACGCTCCGTTTCGCCCGCCGCATCGAACAACAGCCAGAGATCGAGCCTGAACGTGGACGAATCTCCGATGCCCTGACCCCAGGCGGTTCCCACGGCAGTGAACGCCAGACGGTCCCCAGCGAGGTCCAACGAGCCAGTCACGACGAGCGCGCTGTCGACCTGTACCTTGACCTGCGCCCCGTTGAACCACAGCACGGTCTTCCCGTCGGCCTCGCCCGTCGCGTCGATGCGATACTCCGCGGCGGTCGCCGCCCACGCGGAGAGCAGGACGACGAGGAGGCTTGCGACGACGTATCTCATCGATGTGCCCTCCCTGTCACGTCTCGGATCGGAGTTTCGTTGGTGCGTATCATACCGGAGCCGGCGCGGGCATGCCGCAGCGGCGCAGGAAACAGGAACACACCCCGCCAGGTGTGCGGCGGGGTGCGTTCTCTTGCCCCTTCACGGAACGGCGAAGGAGGTTGGTTTCCTCGAGCTCTTCCGAACCTAGCTCTGGTTCTCTTCTCGCTCCAAGTACTGCAGGATCGCGTCCACGACCAGATAATTGATCGAGCGATCACGCTTCTCGCCAAGCTTGATCAGCCGCTCGACGGGTTTTTCCTCCATCTTCTTCTGAGGAATATAGATCGAAAGCTTGTCCAAGATCTCCTTTTTCGGCACGGAGTTCACCCCCTCCCTTCATCGGCTGAAACGTTCTGGGACGATAGCTTCACATTGCCGAGAATGAATGAACGATCATAGGGTAGCCGACACCAACGAGGAATCCATGGAGGTTAACAGAAAGCAAGATGGAAATTGAATGAAAATCACCCTTGAGGTCCGATTCTCGCCGAATTCGCGGGGTTTACCCCATCCAACAGGAACGGCGTACAATGGTCGTCGAAGGAGGGGACATGGACAGGAAGCGGACGGCGGTGTGGTGGGTGCTGGCGATCGGATCGTTGGTGGTTCTCGGCGGGTGTACGTTCTTCTCGCAGACGAAGGCGGTGATTGACGTGTCGGTCACCGCGGGGATCGTCCCGCTGACCGTGAGCTTTTCCGCCGATCAGTCGACATCGGATGCGGGTATCTCGACCGTGCTCTGGTCGTTCGGGACGGGGGAGCAATCGTACGACGCGACCGGGAACTACACGTATCGACACGCGGGTCGATACACGCTGACGCTGACGGTGCGGAGCGAGGACGGCGGGACGGACACGGAATCGATCGAGATCGTCGTCGAGCCCGCGGCGTGGATCTGTGACGAGAACCTCGACCGTGTCTACAAGCTGGACATGAACGGTGCGGTGCTCGAAACGATCAACCTCTCCGTCCCCGAGCCGATGGGGCTGACCGTCGCTGAGGTGGCCGGTGAGAGCTGGCTGTTCGTCGCGTGTCGTGGGGGAGGAAGTCAGCGGATTCTGAAGGTCGATCCGGAGACCGGTGCGATGGCGGAGCAGTACGTCGCTCCGGGGCAGAACCCGCTGTTCATGACCTACGGCGCGGATGAGATCCAGCGGCTATGGCATGTCGACGGGCTCAGCCGAAAGATCTACGAACTGAATCCATCGAGCGGGCAGGTTCTCGATTCCTTCGGGACGAACTACTTCCGCGCCTCGCAGCAAATCGGAAACGAAACCTTCCTGCAAACCCCGTACGGTCTGTGCTGGGAGGGCTCCGGCGGCCCGGGGAGACTGTGGTACCTCGAAGGTGAAACCGGCCTGTTGTACGCGATCGAGATCCATGGCGCGATCGATATCTTCCAGGGCACGCAGCTCGAGATCGATGTCGACCCGATCGCGGTCGATCCGACGCTGTTTCCGATCCAAGGGATGGACCTTTACGACGGGGTGCTGTGGGTCGTCCAGCGGGACGAGCATCGGATCATCGCCATCGACCCGTTGACCGGTCAGCGAACCGGCGGCCAGATCACCGGCTTCCCCGGAGCCATGACCTCCGGGCTGGCGATTCAGCGATAGCCCACCGGGCGCCGGCGGCAACGAGCGAGGAGCGTGCGAGCAATGACAGGGGCGGTAACGTTGCTCTACGGCGGCTCGATCTACGGGCACCCCGGGCTCGATGCACTGCTGATCGACGGGGAACGGATTCGGGCGGTCGGGCGGTTGGAGGAGTTGGAGGAATACGCCGGGGACGTGACGGAACGGATCGACCTGCGCGGTCGCGCGGTCCTTCCCGGATTCGTCGATGCGCATGTTCACCTGTTCCACACGGGACTCGTAGAGAGCGGCTGGCGCATCGATCTCGCGAAGGAGACGCGCGCGCAGGTCCTCGAGACGTTGCACGAGGCGACGCGAACGCGTGGGGCCGGGGAGTGGATCGTCGGGTACGGGTGGGACGAGACCGATTGGTCCGAGCGACGGTACCTGGGACGGGACGAACTGGATCGGATCGCGCCGCGTAATCCGGTGCTGGCGATCCGGCGGGACGGACACTTGCTGACCGCGAACGCCGCCGCACTGGAGCGGCTGCCGGCCGCCGCTCCGGAGCGGCTCGTCGATCGGGAGGCCGGACTTCTGCGCGAGGCGGCGGCGGCCGAGACGATCGACACGGTCGTCCCCGACCGAGCCGCGTCGCTTGACGCGGTGGACGCCGCGGCGGGCCTGTGCCACCGGCTCGGGGTCACGTCGGTTCAGACGATGTCGCCGCTACGGACCGTCCCGTTCCTGATGGAGGGTCGGGCGCGCCGTCGCCTGCGGGTGACGGTGTGTCCGGAGATCGAGTCGTTCGACGCGATCGAACCGACGGGAATCCGAACCGGCTTCGGCGATCGGTGGCTTCGGTTCGGCGGGATCAAGATCTTCACCGACGGATCGATCGGCGCCGGGAACGCGGCCGTTTCCGAGCCCTTCCTGGCCGGCGGAACCGGCGAGCTGAACCATGCCGATGCCGAGTTGGCGTCGATGATCCGCTCCGCCGATCGTGCCGGATGGCAGACGGTCGTTCACGCGATCGGGGATCGGGCGATCGAGCAAGTCCTTCGGACCCACGAAACCGTCGGATCCGACCCGATGCTTCGTCATCGAATCGAGCACTTCGAGCTGCCGCGCGACGGGCAGGTCGAGCGGGTAGCGAAGCTCGGGTTGGCGCTCTGCATGCAGCCGAACTTCCTCGGCAACTGGTCGGGGCCGGGCAGCCTGTACGTCGATCGACTCGGGATCGAGCGGGATCGAGCGAGCAACCCGCTGCGCCGCATTGTCGACGAGGGAATCCGTCTCGGCTTTGGCTCGGACGGGATGCCGATCTCGCCGCTGTACGGCCTCCATTGGGCGGTCAACGCGCCGTATCCCGGTCAACGCTTGAGCGCGGCCGAGGCGATCGCTCGGTACACGACATCGAGCGCGTGGATCGGCTTTGCGGAAGACGACGTCGGTGCGATCGAGCCGGGGCTTCTCGCCGACCTGGTGGTGCTCGATGCCGACCCGCTGACGGAGCCGGGACGACTCGGCGAGCGGTCGGTCGAGATGACGCTGGTCGGGGGACAGATCGTCTTCTGCGCGCCGGGACCGGCAGAGTAGCTCGCGGGCGCGTCCGCGCCGAACGCCGTGAGCAGGTTCGGCGCGATGGCTATTCGACGGTGACGGTCTTCGCCAGGTTGCGAGGCTGATCGACATCGGTCCCGCGACGTACGGCGATGTGATACGCCAGCAGCTGCAGCGGGACGGCGAACAGGATCGGCTGGGAGATCCCTCCGACGGCGGGCACGGGGAGAACGTAGTCGGCGAGCCGGTCGAGCGCCGGCTCGTCCGGCGCATCGGTCAGCACGACGGTCAGGCCGTTTCGCGCCTTGACCTCCTCGAGGTTGGCGAGCACTTTCCCGTACGCCATCGATTGGGACAGAAGGATCACGACCGGCGTCCCCTCGTCGATCAGGGCGATCGGCCCGTGTTTCATCTCGCCGGCCGGATACCCCTCGGCATGGATGTAGGAGATCTCCTTCAGTTTCAAAGCCCCCTCGAGCGCGATCGGGAAGAGCGATCCCCGGGCGAGATACAGCACATCCCGGGCGTGGAGGATCCGTTCGGCGATCTCGTCGATCCAACGCTCTGCACGAAGGGCCTCGGTGACGCGGCCGGGCAGCAGCGCGAGCCGTTCCAGTTCCGCCGTGACGACGTCGGCGGGAAGATCGAACCGCTCGAGGGCGAGATGCATGCCGAGCAGTCCGAGCGCGGCGATCTGCGCGGTGAACGTCTTCGTTGCCGCGACGCCGATTTCGATCCCCGCCCGTGTGTACACCGAGGCATCCGCTTCGCGGTCGATCGCCGATTGCTCGTTGTTGACGAGGGCGATGGTTCGCGCGCCGCGTTCCTTGGCGTGCCGAAGCGCCATCAGCGTGTCGATCGTCTCCCCCGATTGGGACACGGCGACGACCAATGTGCGAGGCGAGAGATGGGGTGAACGGACCCGAAACTCCGACGCGATCATCGCTTGGATGGGAACGGGAAGCATCTCCTCCCACAGGTATTCCGCCACCAGGCTGGCGTGGTGCGCCGTCCCGCAGGAGATCAGATAGATATGATCGAACGGCTCGATCCGTCCTTTGATTTCGGGCAACGTGACGCGGCCGGCCGCCGGATCGACCTTCTCGCGTACGGTCTCCCCGACGGAGCGGGCTTGCTCGTGGATCTCCTTTAGCATGAAGTGCTTGTATCCACCCTTCTGGATCGCGACGAGATCGGTATGAACGCGATGCAGTCGTCGTTCGACCTCGTGGCCGGATAGGTCGAAGACGCGGAAGCCGTCACCGGTGAGTTCGCCGACTTCGTCATCGGCGAGGAAATGCACCGCGTCCGCCCGCCCGAGAAGGGCCGGCACGTCGGACGAGACGAAGCTACCGATTCCGTCGCCGGCCACCACGAGAGGGCTGCCGCGCCGTGCGGCGACGAGACGGTCGGGCGTGTCGGCACAGAGCACGGCCAGGGCGAACGCTCCCTCGACTTCTCGGAGGGCGGCGGTCACGGCGGGCAACAGTTCGCCGTCGAAGTGAGCGCCGATCAGGTGGGCGAGGATCTCGGTATCGGTCTCGGAGGCGAATCGATGCCCTTCGGACACGAGCCGTTCGCGGATCGGCTGGTAGTTCTCGATGATGCCGTTGTGAACGACCGCGATTCTGCCGTGGCAGTCGAAGTGAGGATGCGCGTTCTCCTCCGTCGGTTTGCCATGCGTCGCCCAGCGGGTGTGGCCGATCCCGACGGTGGCCGCCAGATGCTTCGCACGGAGACCGTCTTCCAGCTCGCGGACCTTTCCGGCGCGGCGGAAACGCACGATCGTCTCGTGTTCGAGGACGGCGATGCCGGCCGAATCGTACCCGCGGTATTCGAGCCGCTTCAGCCCGTCGATCAGCAGGGGGACGACCTCTTCACGCCCGATGTAGCCGATGATGCCGCACACGATCCCTCCCTCACAGACCCCAGAATGGGGAGTCTACCGCGAGATTCTCTTCAAGCCAACTGGATCTGTCTTGGCCGCATTCGGCGCGGACGGTATAATCCGAACCCGACGGTAATCCTGTGAGGAGGAGGGTCGACATGCGTGAAGTCGTGATCAAGGCGCTGTTGGTGGATCCTTCGAACAACACGCCCGTAGTCCTGCTGAAGGACCGACTGTCACGAAAGGCTCTTCCGATTTGGATCGGTGACGCGGAGGCGATCTCGATCGCCTTCGGGTTGCAGGGCGAGGAGTTCCCGCGTCCGCTGACCCACGTCCTGATGAAGAAGATCATCGAGCAGCTCGAGGCGAGCGTCGAGAAGGTCGTCATCCGCGCCGTGCAGGACGGGACGTACTTTGCCTCGATCTTCGTTCGCGATGCGAGCGAGGAGATCCTCGAATTCGACGCGCGTGCCTCCGATTCGTTGGCGCTGTCGCTTCGATCGGGCTGCCCGATCTACATCTCCGATGAGGTGTTCAAGACGGCGGCGATCGAATCGCCGTTTGCCGACGAGGACGAGTTCCAGGAGTTCGTCGAAGAGAATCTCGACCTGAAGGAGTTTCGCAAGCGGAACGCGCTGTTTCGGAATCAGGACGAGTAGGGCGTTAGCCGCGAATCGTCTCGACGCCGCGCGTCGGAAGCGTCAGGATTTCTTCCTCGGTCAATCCCTGATCGATCTCGATCCGTTCGACCAGGACGGTCGACGCCCGCTGTCCGGCCTCGAAGACGACCACCTTGTGAACGAGGAACGTCTCACGATCGACCCAGATCATCCGGAGCAATTCGTCCGAGCGGCTGTCGCGAACCTCGAGAACGTAGCTTCCCCCGAGCGAAGAGGTCATGTCCAGTGCCGAGATCGGTTCCCAGCACAGCGCGTCGGCGGTGGGTCGGCCGATCTCCGCGTCGGGCGAGAACGAGAACGACATGGGGCTCCGGTCCGTCGAGAAGACCGACGAGAAAGTGGACTCGCCGGAGCCGGCTGCCGCGAGCGTCGCGGCGAGAGCAATCGGCGTCGGGAAAAGATCTTCGGCGAACCCGGGCGTGTCTTGGACGACCTCGATGGTTACCCGACCGTCGGTCCAATCCTCCTTGAGGTCGGACAGGTCGAATGCGAACAGGCCGAGCGTGGCGAGCGGGACGCCGACCCAGCGTTTGATGATGACGAGGTTCTCCTGCGGAAGATAGTGGGAGAGCTGATCGTTTTGGATCACGAATCGCTCTTCCTTGACGGCGTCCGGCCGTAGGTAGCGGATCGACATCGCCGGGATCGGCGCGTTGAGGTACCGAACGACCAGGCGCAACGGCTCGGCCGGATCCCCCTCGTTCGTGACCTGGAGAACGGCTTCCAGATCCCGCACCCGCGAGAAGGCGTTCTCGATGCGCCAGATGAGCCCACTGACCTCGGTGGCGGGGTGCTCGTCTTGCAGGTATTGGTCGATCGCCGCGACGGTCACGATCAACCCGACGAACGCCCCGATGGCGAGGATGATGAGGCTTTGATTGTTCATTCCAGCGCATTATAATCCCCTTCTGAACGGCATTCAATGGCGATCGGCTCGACAAGGAGCGAAGGGAAGGAAGGGAGCACGGATGGAACTGAGGGGCATCGAACGAGCGGAGATCGAGGGCAAGACGGTCCTGGTGAGAGTCGATTACAACGTGCCGATGTCCGACGGGCGCGTCGCCGATCTGACGCGACTTCGCGCCTCGCTTCCGACGTTGCAGTACCTGCTCGACCGGGGCGCGAAGATCGTGCTTCTCACCCATCTCGGCCGGCCGGAGGGGCATGTCGTCGAGGAGCTGCGGCTCCGCCCCGTGGCGTCGGCCCTCTCGGAGCTGCTCGACCGGCCCGTGACGAAACTCGACGATTGCATCGGGCCGGCGGTCTCGGAGGCGATCGCGCAGGGAGAACCGGGCGACATTTTCCTGCTGGAGAACGTGCGCTTCCACCGAGAGGAAACGACGAACGAGTCGTCGTTCGCGCGGGCGCTGTCGACGCTTGGCGACCTGTACGTCAACGACGCGTTCGCTACGGTGCATCGGGCGCATGCCTCGACCGTCGGCGTTCCCGATCATCTGCCCGCCTACGCCGGCTACCTGATGGAACGCGAGATCCAGGCGCTATCGCATCTCGAGTCGCCCGATCGCCCGTACCTGGCGATCGTCGGGGGCAAGAAGGCGCGAAGCAAGCTGGGGGCACTGCGGGATCTCGTGCCACGCGTCGATGAGATCCTGATCGGTGGCGGCGTGGCGTTCACGTTCCTCCGTGCGCTCGGCGGGGAGGTCGGCGACTCGATCGTCGACGAGGAACTTCTCGACGAGGTTCGCGAGATTCACGTCGCGGCGGCGCGCGAGAAGACGATGATCCACCTGCCGGAGGATGTCATCATCTCCACCGAGGTGTCGCCGGACGGAGAGACACACACGTGTGACGCCCGGGCGATCCCGGCCGGATGGCAGGGGCTCGATATCGGTCCGAAGACGGTCCAGCGGTTCTCCGAGAGGATCCGTGCAGCGAAGACGGTCGTCTGGACCGGCCCGCTCGGCGCGTTCGAGATCGAGCCGTTCTCGGGCGGGACGCGGGCCGTCGGGGAAGCGGTGGCTGCGTCGGACGCCTTCTCCGTCATCGGTGGGGGTGAAACCGGGGAGGCTGTGGCGAAGCTCGGCCTGGCCGGCGGCGTCTCGTACATCTCGACCGGAGGGGGGGCCTGTCTGGCGATTCTTCGCGGCAAGCACCTTCCTGCGCTGGAGGCCCTCCAAGCGTAGCGTTGTCGGTCCGAAACGCGATCGATATAATCCGAGCGACTTACGCGGGCATAGCTCAGTGGTAGAGCATCAGCTTCCCAAGCTGAGGGTCGCGGGTTCGAATCCCGTTGCCCGCTGATGTGCCGAGCCTCCAGTGTCTTCGCGGATGTCCGAGTCGAGGAGTCCGATGAACGATCCGTCCGAATCGCCGCTGACCCTTGCGTCGCTTCGCCCTCGCGTGGAGTCCTGTACGCGCTGTGCGCTGCACGACACGCGTCACCACGTGGTCTTCGGGGAGGGGGCGGCCGACGCGACCGTTCTGTTCGTCGGAGAGGGGCCCGGAGAGGTCGAGGACAACACCGGCCGGCCGTTCGTCGGGCCGGCGGGGCAGAAGTTCGATGAGATCCTCGCGTCGGTCGAGATTCCGCGCGAGGACGTCTTCATCACGAATGTCGTCAAGTGTCGCCCGCCGGGGAATCGCGTCCCGACGAAGCCGGAGATGGAGGTGTGTTTTCCGTATCTCGAGGCACAGATCGCGCTGATCCAGCCGGCGTTGATCGTGACATTGGGCAACACGTCGACGCAGTGGTTGCTCCCCGAGGTTCCCGGGATCACGAAGTCGCATGGGACCTTCTACACATGGCGCGGGAGGATCCTGCTGTATCCGATGTACCATCCGAGCTATCTTCTGCGCAATCCGTCGCGCGCGAAGGGCAGTCCGAAGTATCAGACGTGGGAAGACATCCAGAAAGTGAGGAAGTGGCTCGATGAGTACGATGCAGCTGCAGACGCATGAGGAGCAGATGGCCTTCGTTCGTGAGGCGATCGAGAAGGCCGACGGGCTTCGGCGGGAGAAACGGCATGAGGAAGCGATTTCGGTTCTCGTGGACGCGCTGCAGTACGGCATCGACAAGGCGAACCTCTACTACCGGCTGGGCAATGTGTACATCGACGGCGGGGACCTGGGACGGGCGGAATACGCCTACAATCGTGCGCTCGAGGTCGATCCCAAGCATGTGAACGCGATGCACAACCTGGCGGTGGTCTACAAGCGACAGAACAAGATTTCCCAGTACGTCAAGACCTACAAGAAGTCCCAACGGATGGCTCTTCGCTACCCGAGGAACGTCAAGTTCACCAAGGATGACAAGCGGCGGATCCGCTTTCTCAGTACGAGGGTCCTGTTGTGGATCGTGGGCGGGTTTGGGGCGGTCGCCCTGCTGATCTGGCTGCTCGGGCGGTAGCCACAGAGTGCCGATCCAGAAGGGCGTTTGACGACTTCATGGCGATTTCGTATAGTCTGGCTCGCGATTTACGGCCATCGAAACGAAAAGCGAGGATTGCGGTTGACCAAGAAGAGAATCTATGAGATTGCCAAGGAACTCGGGATCAGCAGCAAGGAGCTGATCGCCAAGCTCGAGGATATGGGGATGCCCGGACTCAAGGCGGCAAACTCCGTCGACGAGGAAGAGTCCGCGCTGATCATCCACCTGTATCGCGACGAGCAGGTCGCTCCGGAGGCGGAGGCTGCTCCCGCGGAGAGTGCGCCGGAAGTCGAGCCCGCGAAGGAGGCGCCCCCCGCGAAGGCGAAGCCGGCGCCGAAGCCGGAGCGGGCGACGGGGGGAGAATCTCGGCCGCCGATCGTGTCGGTTCTCGGGCATATCGACCATGGCAAGACGACTCTGCTCGACGCCATCCGCCAATCGCATCTCGCCGGCAAGGAAGCGGGTGGCATCACGCAGGGCATCGCCGCGTACCAGGCCGAACTGAACGGCCAACGCATCACGTTCATCGATACGCCGGGGCACAAGGCGTTCACCGGGATGCGTGCCCGGGGCGCGCAGGCGACGGACATCGCGATCCTCGTCGTCGCAGCCGATGACTCCATCATGGAGCAGACGGTGGAGGCGATCGATCACATCCGCGCGGCGGGCGTCCCGATGATCGTTGCGATCAACAAGATCGATCGACCCAACGCCGACGTCAGCAAGGTCATGAACGACCTGGCCCAGCGCGGAATGACGCCGGAAACGTGGGGGGGCGACACGATCACGGTCGAGATCTCGGCGCTTCAGGGACAGAACATCGAGGAACTCCTGGAGATGATCCTCCTCGTCGCGGAGATGGAGGATTTTCGCGCCGATCCGAAGGGCGAGGTCGAGGCCGTCGTCATCGAGAGCCATCTTTCCACCGGACGCGGACCGGTCGCGACGGCGGTCATCCGAAACGGCACGTTGCGGACGAAGGATTGGGCCGTTGCCGGCACGACGTTCGGTCGGATTAAGGCCCTGTTCGACGAGGCGGGAAATCGGATTGACGAAGCCGTGCCGGGCATGGCGACCGAGATCCTCGGACTGTGCGAAGTGGCCGAGGTCGGAAGCGGCATCCACGTGGTCAAGAACCTGGCCGCAGCGAAGAAACTCGTCCAAGGTCGGCAGCGGGAGAAGAAGGACCGTCAGGTCGTCGATCGTCCGACGAGCTTCGATGACTTCTTCGCGCAGGCGGAGGAGCCGGAGACCTTGCGGCTGGTGCTGAAGGCCAGCTCGACGGGCGCGCTCGAGGCAGCACGCCGGGAGATCGAAGCGCTCGACGTCGGCGATGTCGAGTTGGAGATCCTCCATGCCGGTGTGGGCGGGATCTCCGAGAGCGATATCCTTCTTGCCTCCCCGATCGCCGAGGAGTGCCTGGTCGTCGGATTTGGCGTCAAGGCGGACTCGAAGGCGACCCGAATGGCCGAGCGGGAGTCCGTCTCGGTCCTGACCTACGAGATCATCTACGAGCTGGTCGAGGAGGTCGAGCGGGCGTTGAAGCGGCGCTTGGCGCCGGAGTTCATCGAAAATCGAATCGGCATGGTCGAGGTACGGGATCTGTTCAAGGTCCCGAGCGGCGTCGTCGCCGGCTGCTCCGTGTTGGACGGCCGGGTCACGCGGCGTGCCCGTGTACGTGTTCTGCGCAACGACGAGGAGCTGTTCGTCGGGGACATCGCGTCGCTACGGCGGTTCGAGGACGACGTGCGGGAGGTCCAGGCAGGGCGTGAATGCGGCTTGCGTATCCGCGATTTCGACGCCGTCGAAGTCGGGGATCGGCTCGAGATCTTCGAGATGGAAGAGGTCGTCCACTAACGCGCGATGAACGTCGGCCTGGCCACCGTCCGGTTCCGGTTCTACGGCATCGAATCGATCAAGGAGAAGCGCTCGATCGTGAAACGGCTTCTTGCGGACGTTCACCGGCGCGGTCCCGCGTTCGCCGCCTGCGAGATGGACGATCAGGATGACTTGCGGCATCTGACCCTCTGCGTCGCCCACCTCTCCAACGAGCCTCGATTCAGCGAGTCGGTGCTCGCTCGGCTGGTCGTGGATTTCGAGCGCGGCTACGAGGTTGCCGAAGCGCGGATCGAGATGCGATGACCGGTCGACGGCGTCTGTCCCGGCTGCGCGAGGAGATCCAACGGGAGCTCGCGGCAATCATCGAGTTCGAGAGCCGCGACCCGGTCGTTCGCGAGGCGTTTCCGACCGTCATGGAGGTGCAGCTCTCCACCGACGCGCGGCACGCAAAGGTCTACGTCGCCGCCGGGGCTGACATCGAGGCGGAGACGTTTCGCGCCGCGCTGATGCGCGATCGAGGTTTCTACCGGAGCGAGCTGGCCGACCGGCTATCCCTGCGCCACACGCCGGAGCTTCGGTTTGTGATCGACGAGGCGGTGGAACGGTCGATTCGCCTGGGGGAACTGCTTCATGAAGACGACCAGGATTTGGGAGAGGACTAGTCGGCTCTATCTCCTTCCGTTTCGGTATCCCGCGCTTTGGGGGCTGTCCGGCGCGTACGCCGCCGTGTTATACGTGGCTCTCTTGCGTGCCGGTTTGTTGGAGATCGAGAGCCCGTTCTGGGTTCTGAGCGTCGGGGCGCTGCTGCTCGTCTCGCCGCTGTACCACGCGTTGCTTCTGCCGGCCACCGCCGGCGCGCTTCGCGGAGAGCGCGCCGATTGGCGCGGGGTGCTGTCCACCGCGGCGGTCGCATATCCGCGGCTGCTGATCGGAGAACTCATCGTCGGCGCGGCGGCGGCGGCGGGCGGAATGCTTCTGCTGATTCCCGGCGTCTACGTCGGCCTGAGGCTCGTCTACTACAAACAGGCGATCGTGCTCGATGGGCTGCCGTGGACCGCGGCGCTTCGACGCAGCATGGAACGAACGATCGAGTGGCGTCCGATCGCACGGCTGTTCTCGCACTTCGTCGTGCTGTACGGGGGCGCCCTCGGCGCCGATTGGCTTCTCGCAGTCTACGCGTCAAACACCGCCCTCCACATTGGGTCCGTGGTGGCGAGTGCGCTACTGCTCGGATGGCTGAATGTGCTGGTGACGGCCTCCTACGTGCGTCGCCGGGACGACGAGGCAGCCTCCACCGCGCGCGATGAGCCTACGGCTCGACGGTGATGTTCTTGACCGCGTCATCCTCCGCGCCGTCATTGTCGACCACGGTCAGGATCGCGGTGTAGACCACCGGATCGCTCTGCACGTTGGTGTAGACGTACGTCAGCGTCGGAACCGTCAGCGAGGCGGTTTGACCGTCGCCAAAGTCCCACACGTAGGCGGCGATCGTGCCGTCCGGGTCCGAAGATGCTGACGCGTCGAAGTCGACCGACAGCGGGCTCGGCCCGGTGCTCGGTGCGGCGGTGAAACTGGCGATGGGATTGAGGTTCCCGAGGAGAGCGCAGCCCGCGACGGCCACGATCAGGCCGAGGCCGGCGCACACCCCCCACATGATCCGTCTCTTCATGCGTACCCCCTATGGATCGATACAGGCTCCGTGATGCTTCTATCATGCGAATGGCGTCGGATCGATCAAGGACAAATGCCGGTTGCGGCCGGGTCAAGCGAGTCGGTATAGTCGCCGGTGTCATGGTCGAATGGGATCGAATCGACGTTGCCGCCGTTCTTTCGGCCCATCCGTTCGTCGAGGTAATCCTGGATCGTCTCCGGCGAGCCGGGCACGAGGCCGTGCTGATCGGCGGCGTCGTCCGGGACGGGCTGCAGCATCGAATGGGACGGGATGTCGCGTTCCCTCCGGCCGACGTCGACATCGCGACGTCGGCGGTACCCGACGAGATCCGCCGCCTGTTCCCCGACCGGAAGATCCTCGGCGTCGGCGAGGCGTTCGGCGTGCTGGTCATCGTCGGACCGGGGCGGCGTCCGTACGAGGTGGCGACCTTCCGTACGGAGGCGGCATACGACGGACGCCGGCCGGGATCGGTCGAACTGGTCCGGGATCTCGAGGGGGATGTCCGGCGACGGGATCTGACGATCAATGGACTGGCCGCGACGGCCGACGGCGCGGTGATCGACTGGGTCGGCGGCGTGGACGACCTCGTGGCCTTGCGTATCCGTGCGATCGGAAATCCGGAGGAGCGGTTCGCCGAGGACTCGCTACGGATGCTGCGTGCTGTCCGGTTTGCGTGCCGGATCGACGGGGAGATCGATGCGCCGACGGCGTCGGCGATCGCGGCGTCGGCCGACCGGATCCGGGCGATCTCGAACGAGCGGGTCGGCGAGGAGCTGCTTCGAATCCTTGCGACGGGGCGTGCCGCGAAGGGGCTCGCGCTGATGGACGAGTTGGGTTTGCTCGAACCGATTCTGCCGGAGCTCGTCGCGTGTCACGGGGTGCCCCAACCGGAGGAGTACCACCCCGAAGGGGATGTCTTCGTCCACACGCTCCAGGCCGTGGCGGTGGCCGACGGCTTCATCGCGGACCCGATCGTCAAGCTGGCGGTCGTGTTGCACGACATCGGCAAGCCGGCGGCACTCGAGCGAAGCGGTGGGCTCAACATGGGAGGACACTGCGCGATCGGTGCCCGGCAGGCACGCGACATCGGCCGGAGGTTGCGGCTGAGCCGCCAGGACGTCTTCCGTCTCCACTATCTGGTGCGTCATCACATGCGGATCGCCGACTTTCCCGCGATGGGGCGCGGCAAGCAGGTGCGGTTCGTCAGCGAGGGGGAGGACGAGAGCGGGCGAACGCCGAAAGAACGGTATCCGCTGTTTCACGATCTACTGAAGGTCCTGGTGGCCGACTGCGAGGCC
>Ga0272443_10002913_pt1 | contig 20990 bp, 14 predicted proteins | sample SSMAcet12_FD_193581 | JGI IMG/M metagenome (GOLD analysis project Ga0272443, IMG submission 193581) | Marine sediment archaeal communities from Little Sippewissett salt marsh, Falmouth, MA, United States - SSM-Acet-12 | ecosystem: Environmental > Aquatic > Marine > Wetlands > Sediment ... | reverse complement strand
GTCGCTGGAAATCGGCAACGGTAAAATCCTCGTCAGGATCGACTAAATCTATCAGGTGGTGCGGAATCCCGTCCCGTTCTTTCATTGATGGCTTTGCGGTGCCGATGTCCATCCCGCGATATACAAGTCGAGAGTCGGCAGACACTATCTCGGCATTGAATTCATGGGCAAGACGTATCGATACAGCCGTCTTGCCTGTAGCGGTAGGTCCTGTAATAACGAGCAGATTGTCTTTAACAGCGGCCATTTTTTTCATGTGATTTTACCAGATGACCGGATGTTATTATAATAGCCGCATATAAAGGAGGTATCCATGAAAATATCACGGAGCCATTCGAGAATCTTAAAGTCAGGCCTGCTGGTAATTGCATTACTGGTTATGTCGCTGCCTGCAATCAGTTGCGGAAGTGAAAGTGTCGATGTTGAAGCCGAATCTCAGGCAATGAATGAATTTACACTCCGTCTGAGCATGGCAGATGGAAATGATGTAATAACTGATGATGTTGTCAGCGAGGTAATAGATGTAATCAGCAGGAGGCTGGACCCGGTGAATTCCGGAACATGCGAGGTTGTCGCGGATGGAGAGGATCGGATTAAAGTCAGGGTACCAGTCGATCGCGATGTCGATGCGGTCAGTTACCTGGTAACGCATCATGGAGCCGATTTGAAGTTTATTGACATGGGGAGCGAATCCGTGCCGGAAGGTTCTGAAATCAGGATGATCGATCCTGAAACAGGTGCAGAAATTAATGGTAGTGAAATTCCGGAAGGAATAATGGGCATAACTGCGGATCATGTAATTCTGACCGGTGAGGACTTTGAAAATGCAGCTATGACACTCGATCAAATGGGGCATCCTCAGATCGAATTTGAATTCAAACCGGAAGGACGCGATTTGTTTGGTCGTCACACATCCACCCATGTGGGAATGTACCTTGCAATCGTGCTGGACAACCGCGTTATCTCGTGTCCGGTAATCAGGGAACCCATTATTCAAGGACGTGGCGTGATAAGCGGGAACTTCATGAGGCAGGAAGCGGAGGAGCTCAGCCTGATGCTGAACAGCGGAAAATTGCCAGTCAGCGTTGAAATTGAAAGTGTCCGGAATACCGGCGGGACAGATGAATCTGTCGAACCATCGGAAGGCTGATAATTAAACCAGTTATAATCCGATATATGTCCCGTTTGACTTATAACCATACAAAACCTTATAATTCTCGTTTTGTTTCCTGAATGGAGCAGCATTTCCGCCCCAATGGGGGGCGGTGTGTCTGCGCGCATAATCACTCGACGGGTAAATCCCGTCAGCGGAGGTTCGGCATCTAAATGAGCGCCGAGAAACGTCTTCAAAACTGGATACTGGTGGCGATCGTCCTTGCTGCCGCCATAATTGTTCCGATGCTTAAGATATCGGACGGCGAGACAAACATAGCGCTTGTCTTCAGCAACTGGGACGAGAACCGCGACATAGCGGCATTCGAGGGACAGGTTCGCGAGATTGTAAACAAATACGCGGACAAGCCCCCGTTAGTGGATGCCGAGATGATAACCGATGAAACCGGGATGGAAGAGACTCCCGGGCTCCTGCTGGAGATCATGGGTAACGCGACCCTGTCTGACGACATGGACGCGCTGGACGACATGTACGCGGAATTACGGCAGGCTGGTGGAAATTTCGGGATCATGAGTTTCGAGAGATTCAAGGCCCGACCCGCTGTCAACCAGGGCATCGACCTGGTCGGTGGTGTCGACCTGCTCCTGCAGGCCCACATCCCGGAAACTGCCGAGGATGAGGATCCGTCCGACCTTGTCGACGGGGCGATCGATATTATCCGTAACAGGATCGACCCCGAGGGTGTCAAGGAGATTATCATCCAGAGGCTGGGTGATGACCGTATAGTGATCCAGATACCGGACGAGGATGACCCTGAGCGTGTGAGAAGAATGATCGGCGCGACGGCCAGCCTTCGTTTCATCGATGTTGGAAGCGAACCACTGAGAGAGGGTGCGCAGGTTCGTTATGTTGATCCTGAAACGCTCCAGCCCGTCGACCAGTTCACGCTGAATCCGGTATCCGGAGAGGAAGCGGTACCGGAGGAGACGGAGGAAGAAGATATAGAACTTCCCGGTTCGACCGTGATGTCCGAGAAGCTTCTTGCCGGTCCCGACCAGATGGAGGCCTTCACGATAGAGGAATTCCAGACTGGCGAAGGTGAGGATGCCGAGACCGTAAAGCGGCTGGTTGTGGACCTTGAATTCAGTGCGGGACTCGAACTTACGGTGTTCACGGCACAGAATTCGGGAAAATTCATCGCTTTTGCAATTGACGATAAAATCCAGGCGATACATGAGATCACCGATTCACTGACTGATGAAAAGATAATCTTTGAGATAGAAAACCTGACGATGGATCACGAGGAGAGCTGGTTCTACGCCAACGCGAGCAGGTTCAAGATTCTCGCGATTGGTGATCAGCGCCAGTCATTCGGAACTCCTGTCCAGGTGTTCGATCCGATGGGCGGCATGGGCCAGGAACCCACCGAGTCGCAGGAGCCGGAGCAGATCGGCGTAACCGATATCACAACCGATCAGATAATACTGACAGGTGAGGACTTTGCCGATGCGAGCCTTACATTCGACCAGCTTGGACAGGCGCAGATCGCGTTCCAGTTCAAGCCGGAAGGTCGCGAGTCGTTCGGACGTCACACCAGCGGGCATGTTGGAGAATACCTGGCAATTGCGCTGGATAACCGGATCATCTCGTGTCCGGTAATCAACGAACCGATCCTTCACGGTCGCGGTGTCATAAGCGGGAATTTCTCGTACCAGGAAGCGCAGGACCTTGTGATCAAGCTGGACAGCGGACGTCTTCCGGTCCCGCTCGAGGTAATCGAGAACAGGACAATAAGCCCGACACTTGGTGCGAAATCGATCGACGACAGCTGGAAGGCGGCGATGCTTGGTGGATTGCTTATCCTGCTGTTCATGTTCATGTATTATCGCCTGCCCGGTCTTCTGGCGGATTTCGCCCTTATCTACTACGTGATTATTTTCTACGGAGCGCTCGCGGTACTTAACGCGACGCTGACACTGCCCGGTATCGCGGGATTTATCCTGTCGGTCGGAATGGCGGTTGACGCGAACGTTATCATATTTGAGCGTCTCAAGGAGGAATTGAGGACGGGCAAGACGTTCAGATCAGCCACGGATACCGCGTTCAAGCGTGCGTTCCTGGCGATCTTCGACGCAAACGTCACTACCCTTATCACAGCGCTGGTTCTCTACAACCTGGGTACCGGACCGATCAAGGGATTCGCAGTCACGCTGTCGATCGGAATTCTCGTCTCGATGTTCTCCGCCCTGATCTTCACAAGACTTCTGATTGAAACAACCCTCAACATGAAGGGCCTTCATAAATATTCCCTCTTTGGAATTAAAGAAAAAGATGTCGCAACAGGAACAAGGGGGGGTGATGCACAATGATGGACTTCAGCAGAAGCAAATTCGATATTATCGGAAAATCGAAGATATGGTACTCAATCAGCATTGTCGTGATCGTTCTTGGTCTTATCGGAATGGTGCGGAACATCGCCACCGGCGAACCCGGCGACAAGTTTCCGCTCATCCGCGGCATCGACTTCGCAGGTGGAAGTATTCTCCAGTACCATTTCGATACGTGGGATGCCGAACGTGACACAGCGGAATTTGTTGTACAGGTCAAGGGAATTCTTGAAGCCTATACCGACAAGTCCCCGCAGGTGCAGACATCACCAATACTCCCGGAGAATACCGATTCAGGCCAGCCCGGGCTTCTTCTCGATATACGCGCTGACGCAAGCCTGATTGAGAACCAGGAAGCGCAGGACAATCTCTTCAGAGAGATACAGGATCTTGGGGGGCCCGCAACGATCGAGAAGGCCGAGGAAGTCAGCGCGGTTATCGGTAAGGAACTTACAGCTAACGCATTAAAGGGTGTTCTTATCGGGCTGGTCCTTATCCTGGTCTATATCACGATCAGGCTGTCGCTTGACTTCGCGATATTCGCGGTGGTTGCACTGTTCCATGACGTACTCATCCTGTGCGGCATATTCGCACTGTTCCAGATAGAAATTAACTCGCCGTTTGTCGCTATTCTGCTGACGGTTGTAGGGTATTCGATCAACGACACGATCGTCATCTACGACAGGATACGCGAGAACATGAAGGTGAAGCGTCATCTGACCTTCGACAGGCTGGTGAACCAGAGTCTTCTAGAGACAATGGCGAGGTCAATTAATACATCGTTCACCACGCTTCTTGCGATACTGGCGCTGCTGATATTCGGTGGCGTGAGTCTTCAGACCTTCATGATCGGCCTCGGTGTCGGGGTGCTGACAGGAACTTACTCCAGTATTTTCGTTGCCAGCCTTCTGCTGGTAACATGGCGAATGAAAGGTAAGGCGCTTCCATCAATCGAGGCGAACGGTGCCGGTACGGTGACCGAGATTATCCGTGACGATGAGGATGATCTTATCGATATGGACGATGAAGACGAAGTGGAGGAGGATGATGCCGCCAAACCGGATGAAACCAGGTCTGCAAAAACAAAGAAAAAGAAGAAACGCAGGCGGCGGCATTAACCTGTCGATTTAACATGAATATCCCAGGGCTTCAGACCGAAGCCCTTTTTTATTACCTGTTAAACAGACACTTTCCGCATAATGCCTTTACGGGCCTCTGGCCCGGAAAGGTTTCTCATCTTATGATCCACGAAACTGAAAACTCACGGAAGCGATGCGATCTTCATGGGCGAGCCGCCCATGCAACGGTCCATGCATAGGCCATGCATGGTACGGTGGTTGAGGTGCTCCGTACATGCAAGGTAATGGGCACATATAAAAAAAGCCCGCCGACATCGACGGGCTTCTGGAAATTTCAGGTTTAATAAATTACTACCAGGACATCGGTGCGAGCCAGTAGTAGAAATAGTAATTTGTAAACTGGTTTGCAGGATCACTGTTTTCACCGTAAAGCATCCATGGTGGGCAGACAAGCACACGGTCACCCTCGTTCGAGTCGGATGATATTCCGTAGCAGTAGAATGTATACGAATCGGTTGACTGCTGGGTGTTTAATGTGTTGAGGTTCAGGTCAAGTCGTACAAGCTCTGAAGTATTGGACGTAAGTTTGCCCATAACCTCCAGTCTGCAGTGTTCCGGTTCGCATGAGTCGAAGCCAATGTGGTCAATTGTGATGTCCGCACCATAGACGTACTGATGAGTGCTTGTGTCGGTGCCCCAGTCGAGGTAGCTCCATGTGTTCCCGGACTCGAGGCTTGTGTAGAAGATATCACCCTGACTTCCCTCGTAGGAAGGGGGGCTGGTTCCAAGGTCGACTTCGTGGATTTTACCGCGATTTGTACCGCCGCCACCTTCGAGGATGTAAAGGTGATTGTTTGTGAACGCCACAACCATATCGTAAACGTCGGTCTGGCTGCCAAGCTGCGTTGTGAGATTAAGCGTATCGCCACTCACGTATGTATAGTACGGTCCGCCGGTTCCGTCATCGACGTTGTGCGTCCAGTGATGCAGATGGAACTGGTTTGACGAGTTCTGAACCATCGCCCAGATGTCGTTATCCTCGTCCAGCGCGATACATGGGATCTCCTTCGCACCGTTGACGTCAGTCAGTGTGGTCATTAGCTGGTTGGCTTCAAGTGCTTCGTCAGCGTCGATTACGTAGATATTGTCATGGTGATGCGACGTGACGATAACGATCCTGTTGTCGGTGTAGCCGTCTGTAGAATCGAGGTCCGGAGAGCAGTCCAGGGATGTTACGACACGGGGACTGCAGGGAATCGCATCGAGCCAGTCGGAATCATAAAATCCCATTCCCGGGATTCGCCATGAATAAACGGTTGACGGATCACTGAAACCCGTGTTATCCGCGGTGAAGTTCACAAGCGCGTTCGGTCCGGCCTGCATAACTCCCTGGCCGGCGAAATCGCCCCGTGTGAAGAAATCCATGTCCATTCGCGGGAGCATGCAGGAGTCCAGTACAGGTGTTGGAGGGGGATCTACCGTAGGCCATCCCGGGGGAGTGTAGTTAACCGAGAACCTGCTCCATTCATGCCCTGTCGAGCTGTATACGTGCGCTGTGCCGGTACATGATGAAAGACCCCTTGTGACGGTGAAAACTGCACTGTCACCGTTTGAGGTGCCATCGTTGACACGGCACTGCAGATCGTACATTCCGGGCGGGTAGCTGCACCAGTCGATTATCAGGCTGTCGTTAGCCCCGTTTGGTGCGACGCTGAAATCAGCGCTGTCACCGTTGGGAACAAACGACCATGTATAGGTGTGGGTCTGGTTGTTATCGGGATCGGTCATCGTCCCGTGGTTGTACTGGGAAGCGCTGTCGGTTTCATCGACAGGTGTCGGTCCCGTTATAGCCCCTAGTGTCGGGGCAGTGTTGTTCAGCGTGACGGTGAGAAGCGTTCCCTCAACCGGCGGCGCGACGCCGTCATCGACCTGCAGGTTTACATCGTAATCCCCGACATCGTAAGTGGACCAGTCCTGGTCGAGCGAATAATCGGTTTCGGCAGGAATGGTGTAGCTCGGGGAATCACCGTTTGGTACAACGCTCCAGAGCACCGTCAGAACCTGTGGTGGTGCGTCCGGGTCGTTGATTGTGGCTGAATATGCTTCGCTTGTATTGGCTACCGTAACAGGCGTGGTCCCGGTGACAGATCCGACCTGCGGGACGTTGTTGCCAGTTACACTGACAGTCAGAAGTGTTCCCTGGACCGATACGTAACCGTCATTGACCTCAATGTTGACATCGTAATTCTGGTTGGCCGTGTAGGTGCTCCAGTCGATATCCACTGAGTGGTCGGGATTGGATGGAATATCAAAGACAGGCGAATTACCCTCCGGAACGACGCTCCACATCGAGGTCAGGGTCTGACCGAGATCGGGATCGTAGACGGAGTCCGGGTAGTAGTTCTGGTCCGGATCGCTGATATCGACAAGTTCCGGACCGACGACATTTCCGACATATGGCGGAGCATTGAGCGGTTCGGGTGCGATCGGGACCTGCCACAGGTAATACGCTGCGAGAACCGGCTGTTCCGGATAGGGCGCACCCCATGGGTTTCCGTAGTCGGACGGATCGGCGCTCGTGATGGTGAAGAACAGGTACTGGTTGTCGAGGCCGGTAGGGGTGACATCCGCGATCTCAACCTGGGCAACACTGCTTACTTCCGATGCCTCGAGTGCGTTCAGCTTGAAGTCGTCGGTGATGTCGAGTTTGCCGTCCGCATAATTTCCGAGGAGCGTTGGAGATTCGACGTATACGTTTCCGATCTCTCCGGGCACTCCCGACGGGTTGTACGGTGACTGCCAGTCGAACAGTTCGAGATTGAAGTTAAGGTTGCCGCCATAGCTTGCGGAATCCTCGTAATAGGCAGTGCTGTTGTTATCTGTCGGCCTGATCTTGAAAAGTTCCTGGACATTCGCCGAGGGCGCGAACGCTTCGAGTGGGTAATGAGGATCCGCATCGTCAGGTTCGTGATAGGAAGCGTCCACAACATAGCTGAACCTGAACAAGGGTGCTCCGGATACGACCGGGAACTGGATTTTATAGACCCTCATAACACTGCTTGAAGTGGAAAATACGCCGCGGCGTGCTGGTTCGAGATCGACTTCCTGCAGTGTCAGGTCGTGCGTGGAAGACGACAGGAAATCATCCGAGAAGTACTTAAAGGGGTTTAGAGTCGCAGTTGTGTCATCAGCGGTACCGAGCATGGTTGGAATGTAGCTGAAGAGATCGGGCCACGATTCGGGGAACTCGGACGGATTGAACCACCTGTGGTAGCCGTCGGCGTTAAGAAGCTTTGCCTCGTTCACGAGGGGGTCGGGATCGGCGAACTGCGCGTCGTCATCCCATGCGCTCTCGTAGGAACCATCGGCAAGGAATGTTCCCCGCACATCAAATCCCTGGTACATATCGAGGCCGGGGAAGGGGTGTGTTAGTGTAATTTCAACCTGGAAGAAACCGTTTGGAGGGTCGCTGTTGGCGATATCCACTTTCATTCCGAGGCTGGTCGGGGGGTGGGGGTGCTGCATGAACTCGACAACATTCGCGTGCCACTCGAGGCCGCGTATGGGAACGAGTTCAACCTCGCACGTGTCTGGGTTGATGCTGCAGTCCCAGATTCCCCAGAGTGCGTGGTTGTTAGCTGAGCGTGATTCATCGTTAACTACCGAGCCCGCAGTAAGCGAATCGGAGTCGGTGCCGGGCAATACCGGGACGGACTGCCCGTTCTTCTGGCACGCCGCCATCGCGAAAATGAGCATCAGGAGTGTGATGCCTGTAAGTGTTACCTTCCCGAGTTTAAACATGATAATGCATCTCCTCACCGGACAAAGAAATTCGGTCCATATTTAATTAGATGCGGTATACGGTTTCAGGAAATAAAAATTATAGCGAAAAATGAACGATGATTCAATTTTAGCGGAAGATTAACATTTGATAATGCGACATAAAACGGAGAAGCCCCCCAGGCTACAGGGGGGCGGATCCGTTTCCAATTCAGGAAATCTTATTGAACCTTGGCCGTACTAGTACGGTCTTGGCTTTATTCTGGGTCCGAAACTTCGGCTGTCAGATCCCGCATATCGGCGCGGACTGCGAGTTCAAGCACGAACACGTTGTCTTCTGTGACACTGTCGCGCTCAACCCAGCCCTGGAATCCGATGTGGTTAACCCAGTCGTAGTTGAGGCCTCCAGCGAGGACATACTCCTCGTTGTCGTTGTAACCCCAGTAGTCGGCGTTGAACTGAAGATCGTCATCGATCCAGTACTTGAATCCAGCGAAGAGGGAGTTATCCTCATCGTCGTATCCCGTGGGATTGTGGGCGACGCCCACATACCAATCCCACCATCCACCGAGGTGTACATCGTGGATGCCAATCACTCCGTAAATAGTCGGGTCCATTCCGGTACGGTCATAGTTGCCGGTTATGCCCTCAGCGCCGACAGCTAATGAAACGGGGAATTCCCTCGCACCATACTCGTCCAGGACCTTATACTTCAGAGCGAGTTCAACTGGGCCAGCCATGCGGCTGATGCCCCAGCTCATACCAAACTCGAAGTTCTCGAAAAGGGCACCGAAGATTCGGTTGCCGATTCTGCGACCCCGAGCAAAATCCTCGTTATATCGAGCCCATACGTCCCATTCGAACGTGCCTTCCTCAAGTGTATCAGTGATAGGGATGTTATTGAGGTTGGTCAGATTCGAGCCGCCGGCAAATGCCGGAACGGCGACGAAGCTCGCGAGGATGGCCAAGGTAAATATTAGGGCGAGTCTCTTCACTTCGCTCCTCCTTGTCGTGGTAGCTCTGTGATGAAGTAGCCTGTGCCCTTGGATCGAACTATCTCAAAGGCTTTGCCACATCCCCTGGGCACTGCCCATAGAGATCACAAGGCATTAAATCACATTAACCGAAGTTTCGCAACCCCGGATCAATGTGTGGCGTTATTAGTATCGCATTCCAAATGCGATGTCAAGTCCGCCGTAAAATTGTCAGAAAGGACGTTTATATCATCCTGTACCTGACTTAATATTATCCTCTCCGGGGATGGAAAATTTGCAGTATTCCCTCACTATAATCCCTGCATGTTATTTTCCGAATCTGTCGCCCAGTATCTCCATGCTCTGCACGTATGCGTCCTCAATCATTGCTGCGCACTCCGATATCATCGTCGGATTGCTCCCATGGGTATGATAATCGATAAGAATTACTTCCTCATCAACTTTTCCCTGCCAGCCCTGTGGACCCGTTCGCGCTGCAACAAGGTGCATCGTCCGAATCAGGTAAGCCTGGTATAAAACCTCACGTACCGATCTCGGATTTCTCATAAGTCCGAACTGACCTATCGTGTTGGCGGCAATAATTGTCTTTATTCCCTCGTTGGCCAATAGCTCGAGTGGAAGGTTATAAACCCCGCCAGCATCGTAATAAAGGTGTCCTCCTATTCTGACTGGCTCAAATACACCCGCCACTACAGCCCCGGCGGCAAGACACTTAGCAAGCGGACCTTCGGTAAATCCGACAAGTGTGCCGTCCTGAAGGTCCATTGCGGCGATTTTCAGCTTTATATCTAGGTCCTCAATTCTAATGTCTCCAAGCTTCTTCTTGAAGAACCGCTGCATTCTCTTGGTGCTGAGAAGACCCCGCCTGAGTCCTGTGGCGGCCAGTACCCTCAGCCAGTGAAACTCCTCGAGCATTTCTTCGATTTCATCAGATTTGAACCCCTTTGCATAGAACGCACCAAGAATCGATCCTGACGAACATCCTGCGATAATTCCGGGCTTTATTCCAAGCTCTTCCAGTGTCCTGAACAGACCGATATGAATAAATCCAAGAGCTCCCCCCCCTGCAAGGCAGAGTCCAAGTTCCGGATCAGGTTTAATGCTGTTAGCTGACATGATAGTTGAAGCAGTTGTGATGATAACAGATTCGTGCTATATAGCATCTGCCCTTTAACAATAAAAGGGAACCATGCAAAGGACTGATCGAAATGAACCCGCCAGAAGAAACGAAATCAGATGGTAAAAACAGGCCAGCCGCTGAATCCGGCAGAAGCCCCTCTGACTTCATAAGAGATATTATTAATGAAGATATCCGGAATAACAAGAACGACGGGCAGGTTCATACGAGATTTCCCCCGGAGCCGAACGGCTACCTTCACATAGGTCACGCCAAATCGATATGCCTGAACTTCGGTATTGCCCGTGAGTACAAAGGGCTCTGCAACCTGAGGTTCGACGACACGAACCCGACCAGGGAAGACGTCGAGTACACGGATTCCATAAAGGAAGATATTCGATGGCTCGGATTTGACTGGGAGGAGCGGGAGCTGTACGCGTCGGACTATTTCGAGCAGTTGTATGAATGGGCGAAAGTGCTTATCGGAAAGGGCGTAGCGTATGTCTGCGACCTGACTTCCGATGAGATAAGAGAGTACCGGGGCGGATGGGATGCTCCCGGTAAAGAAAGTCCATACCGTAACCGAACGGTCGAGGAGAACCTCGATCTCTTCGAGCGAATGCGTGCAGGAGAGTTTCCGGATGGCTCGAAGACACTTCGCGCGAAGATCGACATGTCGTCGGGCAATATCAACATGCGCGACCCGATCATGTACCGGATTCTGAGGGAAACTCATCACAGGACCGGGGATGAATGGTGCATATACCCGACATATGACTGGGCGCACGGGCAGTCGGATTCGGTCGAGGGCATAACTCATTCCATCTGCACACTCGAGTTCGAGGACCATCGCCCACTGTACGACTGGTTCCTTGACCAGCTCGAAGTCCACCATCCGCAGCAGATTGAATTCGCGAGGCTCAACCTCAGCCACACTGTAGTGAGTAAGCGGAAGCTCCTGAAGCTTGTAAATGAAGGGCGTGTGTCTGGATGGGATGATCCGAGGATGCCGACTATTTCAGGTATGAGACGAAGAGGTTTCACCCCGGCGTCGATAAGAACCTTCGCCGACAGAATCGGTGTTGCGAAGCGTGGCAGCATGGTCGATCTTGCACTTCTCGAACACTGTGTGAGGGAAGATCTCAACAAGGTCGCCCCAAGGGTGATGGGAGTTCTGAGACCGGTCAGGCTTGTGATCGAAAATTACCCGGAAGGGCAGGTTGAGGAATTCGAAGCGATCAATAATCCCGAGGATGAATCCGCCGGGACACGAAAGGTACCGTTCTCCCGTGTCCTTTATATAGACCGGGAGGATTTTCACGAGGACCCGCCGAAGAAATTCTTCAGGATGGGACCGGGACGTGAGATCAGGCTGCGATCGGCATATTTCGTCACATGCACCGGATTTACGAAGGATGAAAAAACCGGCGAGATCACAGAGATCAGGTGCACATACGATCCGGAGACACGCGGCGGGGATGCTCCCGACGGACGGAGGGTCAAGGCCACGATCCACTGGGTCTCGGCCGAACACGCGATCGATACGGAGGTCAGGCTGTACGATCACCTGTTCACTGTGCCCGAACCGGATGACGAATCGGAAGGTAAGACATTTATCGATTACATAAACGAGGACTCGATTGAGGTCCTGGATAACTGTAAGCTGGAGGCATCGGTCGCGGATAAGAAACCCGGATGGCGATGCCAGTTTGAGCGGACCGGGTATTTCTGTATCGATCTCGACTCGACCGAAGGCAGGCTCGTTTTCAACAGGACCGTGTCGCTTCGCGATGACTGGGCGAAGATAAAAAAGAAGCAGGGGTGAATCCTGCCGAATGTCCGATAAATCTGCCGCGGTGAGAATCGCGGTTTTTTTCTTTAAAACAGCCTGTAAATTCTCAGTCCGCCGATTCCGTTCGCGACGTACATGTAGTTCCCGTCGATCACGATCTCCTGCGGGTTGCTGTAAGTGTGGACACGTGTCACGACATGCGCCGTTTCCGGTGGCATGATGTTCACGATGTACACATCGGACTTGTAACCGGCGACATACGCGTACCCGCCATCCACGGTCACGTTGAATGAGCCATCCTCAATGTCGATGGAATTTATGATGGCCGGTTCTAAAGGGTTCCGGACGTCTATGACACTGACATCTTCGTAAATATCGGCTAAGTATACGTAACCGTCCTGTATTGCAACCCCGGAGGCCATCTGGGGAATCTCGATTACACTGAGTTTTACCATCGAAGCGGGATCGCTGATATCAAAGAGGCTTATACCGCTGCATTCGTACCATGCACAGCGGTGCGATGCACAAAGGATATCACCGTCGATATCAATGCCGGGTGTGTAATCACTAGTGAAATCAATGGAGGATACAAACTCGGGACTGGTTGGGTCTGAAATATTATATGAACTCAATTTTTCCCTTTTCGTGAACAGGTAATCATTGGATATTCCAATCTCATTAAAGCCTGAGGTATCTGAAGAAGACAGTAAAACAGGAGATTCAGGAGACGAAATATCGAGAATTTCAAATCCGACGGCAGCTGCTGCCAGGAAGGCAAGGTCATCTTCAACCTCGATATCATACACGCCCCAGAACTCACCGAATGAATTTATCAGGCTCGCGTTCTCGGGATCATGAACGTCGATTACGTAAAGCGCGCTGTCTTCATTTGACCCGGTATAGGCGTACCCATTCTGAACATCGACGCATGATGCCCATACGGGAGACTGAACACGGTCGACTTCCTGCATCGATGGCGAATCAGAAATGTCCATCGTAATCAAACCCGCATCATAGCAGGCGACGTAGGCGTAGCCGTCCAAGACTGCGATTTCGTATGGATCACCCGGAAGTTCGATTGTCTCCAGAAACAATGGATTCTCGGGATCGCTGATATCAATGTGATGAACCTCACCGGTTGAATCGGTTGCATATAGCGAATCCCCGACCGCATCCAGCCCGAGCATCTGTTGATGATTTGATAACTGGCCACAGGTGAATGCCTCGGTTGGTATTTCGATGTTGACAACTCTGATGCCGTGATTTCCCTCCGCGAGGAAAGCGTAATTTCCACTCAACTCGATATCCCACACCGTGCTGGTTTCTATTTCATATGCGATCAATATGGATTCCGGGTCGGAGATTTCCAGTATCATGAATGGACCATTCTTCTGTGCGAGGTACGCGAAGTTATCGCGCACGGCGACATCGTAGGTTCCCGTTATTGTGTTCATGTAATTAATGATTTCAGGATTCGACGGATCGCTTGTGTCGATGATATAAAAATCTGTTGCCCCGACATACGCGTAGTTTCCCTGCACGGCAACTGCCCAGGATTCACCGGAAGATAGATTTAGGCTCGACAAAAAGTATGGGGCTTCCGGAGTTTCGACATCGGTGATAAACATGGTGCCGTTCCTGCCCACAACATAGACAAGCCCGTCCTGGTAAGCGATTCCGCGCAGTCTGCCGTTTGTGGCGGCCCGTCCCATCCACTGGGGTGATGACGGATCCTCCAGATCGTAGACATCGACACCGTGGAACTCATTCGAGACGTACAGATATCCATCGTTCACTACAAGGTCCACCGGACGTTTATTCAGTGATGGGTGGGTTACGTCGACGGGGCTGAATACCGCTTCCTCGTAAATGGTCAGGACAATCGGTTCATCGAGGACATCGATATCGCCTTCATCATCCGTCACTCGAAGCTGGACGCTGTTCTCGCCGGGTGTGTCGTACGCATGCGATGTGTACGGGTCGGTGTCGGAATGTTCGTAATCGCCGTCGTTGTTCCAGTCCCACTCCCATTTTACGATCTGCTGATCGTCCTCATCGGTGTCATGCGAAGCGCTCGCATCGAAGGATATCGGAAAACCGACAACCTGGGTCGAAGTATTCGCTTCCGCGACGGCGATCGGGTCGGATGGATTACCGGATGGTGGAGGTGTGGTGGGTGATGAATTTCCGCAGCCGATCGCGGAGGTTACCAGAAGCAATAATGAGCATACCGCGATGGCGGAGAAAATCAGTCTGATGTGGTGGGTTGCCGATCCATGAACGCTCATCATTATATTGTGATTATATCATATAATCGATGCTGTGCAACCATCAGGACCTGTTCGGTGCCGGAAATTTTATTGGGCCCGGTTAGTCCCTGGGCGGTTTATAATTCGCGAGGAAGTTCTCAAGTCGTCTTAATGTTGCTTCCTTGCCGATATAGTAAAGAGTCTCGAATATTCCCGGTGTCGCGAGCGTTCCGGTCAGGACAAGTCTCAGTGGCTGAAGAACGGCTTTCATCTTGAGTTCTCTGCGCTTGATGTAGTTCCTGATCTCAGTTTCAATCGCTTCTGTTGTCCAGTCGGTATTTTCGAGGTTCTTCTTGATCTCGACCAGTGCAGTAAACGCGTCACCGTCCACCCTGGCCTTTGCAAGGAGCTTTTCCGAGAAGTGCGTCGGGTCGTTGAAGAACAGCTCCGTACGATCGCAGATGTCGCTGAGGACATCGATGCGTTCCCTGAAAAGTCCCAGCATTCCTGTCAGCCAATCTTTCGATCGACTTTCAAGGGCTTCAGGTTTCACGCAGGTTTCAAGATACGGCATGCAGACATTGTAAAGGCCGTCATCATCGAGTTCGCGGATGTATTTTCCGTTGAACCAGAGGATCTTGTCACGGTCGAAGATCGCCGGTGATGGAGATACGTCCCTCAGGGTGAAGAGCTTTTCAATATCGTCAAGAGAGTAAATTTCCCGGTCGGTACCGTCGTTCCATCCAAGCGTTGCCAGGTAATTAACAAAAGCGTCCGGCAGGAATCCTTCCTGCTGGTAAGCTTCTATAGTTACCGCGCCGTGACGTTTGCTCATGCGCATGCCGTCCGGCCCGTGAATGAGGGGGATATGTGCAAACTCCGGTACATTTAATTCAAGGGCCTCGTAGATGAGTATCTGCTTAGGTGTATTCGAGAGGTGGTCATCTCCGCGGATTACGTGGGAAATCTCCATCGATGCGTCATCGACCACGACAACATAGTTATAGGTCGGCGTGCCGTCCGCACGCATGATGATGAAATCCTGGAGATCGTCACGGCGGAATACGACCTCGCCCCTGATGATGTCCTTCACCACTACGGGGGGGCCGGGTGGGATATGGAACTTGATGCTTTTCTGGTCCTGCGGGTAATCCTTGAGTTCATTCTGTCTGGACTGGCAGTTGCATTTGCTGGTACCCACGGTTTCCTGTGGCGGGCAAATACATTCGAAGGCGTGCCCGCTTTCGAGGAGTCGCATGGCAGCGTCGTGATGACTCTGACGGCGTGCACTCTGAAGGTAGGGTCCGAAATCCCCCTTTTCCCTGTCGAGGTTTGTCGGATCAGATTCATCCGGACCTTCATCCCAGTGTATTCCGAGCCAGTTAAGGCCGTCCACGAGGTTATTAAGGCTTGCCTCTGTGCTGCGGACCTTGTCGGTGTCTTCGATTCTCAATACGAAGCTTCCGTCGTAGTGTTTGGCAAAGAGGTAATTAAATAATGCAGTTCTTGCGGAGCCGATATGGAGATCGCCCGTGGGAGACGGCGCGAATCGCACTCGCGGTGGATTTTCCGGTTCAAACCTGATAGCAGCCATTGATATATCACTGGTCCTTTCGATAAGGGGCAATGGATGTTAGCACATCCGCGCATATGCGGCAATTGGAGATTAATAAGACTTAACCTGTTGCATTTTAGCCCTTTGGCAAGTATATCTAATCGTAGTGCAGTAAAATGCAAATTGCCGTCATTAATTACATGGCGAAAAGGTATTGAGGGGTATAACTTGATTTATCTGGATTACGCGGCCACGAGCTGGCCTAAACCTGCAGCATGTATAAGGGCGATGGAACACTTCATAGCGGACGTCGGATCGAATCCCGCATATTCGCTTCACAAGAAGGCGCGACTCGGGGATGACGTTATCGAGGGAGCACGGCATTGCCTCGCCGACCTTCTCGGGATTAAGGAATCGAACCACATTGTATTTACACTCAATGCGACCGAAGCCCTTAACCGAATTTTGTGGGGTTGTGTTGATCGTGGGTTCCATGTGCTGGCGAGTCATTTCGAGCATGCTTCCGTAACAAGGCCTCTTGCGGTGCTGAAAAAAAGGCGAAGGATAAAAATCGAGAGGATAGGGGATTCGGTAACCGGACGGATCACCGCGGAGCATGTCCACCAGGCGTGCGAAAAAAATCCCGCGAACCTTCTCGTTATGACCCATGCGTCCAACCTTACGGGACTTATCCAGCCAGTTAAGGAAATTGTGAAAGCTGCTCACGAACACAACTGCCTCGTTCTTCTCGATACCGCCCAGACAGCCGGTGTCCTTCCGATTAATACTGACAAACTCGGTGTCGACTTCCTTGCGTTCAGCGGGCACAAACACCTTCTGGGCCCGATGGGGGTCGGTGGTTTCTACGTGGCCGATCCCGATAAACTACAACCGGTTATTGTCGGTTCGACGGGATATTTCGATGACTGCGACGATATGCCTGTGTCGATGCCGCATCGATACGAGCCGGGCAGCCCGAACGCTCCGGGGATAGCCGGACTTGGGGCAAGCTGCCGTGCGATTCACGAAAAAGGCGTTAAGGACATCAGGAAAAAACACATGGAGTTGACGACCAGGGCCATCCGGGCTATGTCTGAAGTCCCCGGTGTACAGATATATGGCCCTAAGGACGCCCGTAAACGTGTCGGAGTGATCGGTTTCAGAATCGGGAAACTTCATCCGACGGAAATCGGCGACATGCTGGATCAGAAATTCGATATCATGGTAAGAACCGGACTCTGCTCGTGTCACTGGGCGAATGAACTTACCGGTACGATGCCCGACGGGATAGTACGGGCGAGTCTCGGATATTTCACCGAGGACGAGGATGTCGATCTTCTTATTGAAGCTGTGAAGATGATATCGGAAGAGTTTGTGAACTAAAAAATACCGACCGGAACACCGCACAACAGACAATCCGCTTACCGCTGCTTCCTTCCGGACCTGACGGGGTTCACGGGATCCGCTCGCGGATACACCGATCGGCAGTCGAAGTATACAATCCATTAAATGATCCGGCAAGGGTTCTTTTTTAATGCAACAAAAAACCCGGGAGTGAACCCGGGATTTTGTCAAATGGAATTTCAGAAGAGATTATTGTCCTATTCTTCCCCGGTCTCCTCGCACTCATCATTGCCCGTCTTGGTTTTAAGCTCGTCCATCTTCCTCTTGAAACCGTCCTTCGCGGCGGCCGTGAATTTTTCACCGGTTTCCTTTATCTGGTCGATACCGCCTTTGATCTTCTCGCTGTAGTCCTTCGCCTTTTTGGATACCTCTGTTGCCGTGGTTTTGGCTTTCTCGCTGATTCCCATCGCGGCTGTCTTCGCACGCGTGCTCATGTCACCGGCGATAACCTTGATCTGCTCCCGTGTCTCGCGTCCCGGTTTGGGAGCTAGCAGAAGCCCGAGTGCTCCTCCGACAAGAAGTCCCATACCGAAACCCGCCACGAGCCATTTCGCGGCATCGCCCGAACTCCTCTGGTATTCATCGTTGCAGCTCATATCTTTCTCCTTCATAAATTTCTATTTTTCATCAGGTTCTATTTCAACACCGACAGCACGTGCACCGGCCTGAAGTCCGGAGAACATGCCCGCGACCGTGTTGACAACCGGGACGATACCGTTGCGGATAGCACCGGTCGTCGCCTGGGCGTCATCTGATATTCTCTCGATATTGGCAAGAAGCCTGCCGATTTCTTCGCTCCTGTCACCGATTTCCTTTGTGAGCGGCTCAAGGTCTCTCATCATCAGTTCGACGTCCCTGAGTATCGGTTTGGTTTCACCTTCGAGTGCAGAAACCTTGTCGTTAAGGTTGTCGACAAGCGTAATGAGCCTGTCTATTAGTGATTTCAGGAACAGTGCTGTCGCCATAAGGGCGACAAATATCACCGCAATGAAAACCCACCACTGGGCCGTGTCCATTGATCTCTCCTTTTAGTTGGATTCCTTCGCCCCAATCCCTGTTACCAATATTAAGTTTGATTGGGGCACAAGTCAAATTATCGACGGTGCCAGTTATTAGTTTCGTTTCCTATAAGACTTTGATACTTATACCGGGGTTTCAAATATCAATAAAAAACTGATTTTATCGCAGACGATGGATAATCGTGCTCTTTTTTTGACTCGAATTAACCGCGTTGATATACTCACATCGCGATTCGGACACACTTGGTTCGGATCACTTCGCCATGACCTACCAGGCACTATACAGGACATATCGTCCCCGTCGATTCAGCGAAGTCGTCGGGCAGGAGCACGTTGTCAGAACGCTTTTAAACAGCGTGAGACAGGGCAGGGTCGGTCATGCGTACCTGTTTTCAGGTCCCCGCGGAACCGGCAAAACCACAATAGCACGTCTGCTTGCAAGGGTGATTAACTGTGAGAACCCGCAGGACGGTGAACCGTGCGGTAATTGCCCACGGTGTTCCGGGGCCGAAGAGAACCTCGGAATACTCGAAATCGACGCGGCGAGTCACGGCTCGGTCGATGACATGCGCCAGCTTGTCGCGCAGGTCAGCCAGGTGCCGATGTCCGGCGGAATGATGGTTTACATCATTGACGAGGTCCACATGCTGTCCAAGGAGGCGTTCAACGCTTTCCTGAAGACTCTTGAGGAACCACCACCCCATGCGGTGTTTGTTCTCGCGACTACCGAACCAGGAAAACTTCTCCAGACGATTCACTCAAGGTGCCAGCATTTCGCCTTCCGCAGGCTTCCGATTGAAACTATCGCTGAACACGTGGGAATGATCTGTAAAAAAGAGGGTGTTGCCGCGGAGGACAGCGCACTACGGTTGATTGCCCGTGCGGGTGACGGCAGCGTCCGCGACAGTATCAGTGTCCTCGAACAGGCTATCGCATACGAGCCGGACGGCCTCACGCTGGACGGTGTACGGAATGTGCTGGGAATACCTGACAGGGTCGATATCCGTCGGCTCGGAGGCTGCATGTTGTCAGGTGACCCCGGCGGGGTAAGCACGTTTTTCAACGACCTCGTCGAATCGGGCAGGGAACCGGGGAAAATTATCGCCGACCTGCTCGGCCACCTTCGCGATATTCTGTTTGCCACACTCGACATAAAGGATTCCGAACTGGAGCTTCTTCCCGAAGAGGAACTCAGGATGGTAAGGGAACAGTCGGATGGGATGAACGTCGAGGAGATTCACCGTGCGATAAGCTATCTTGCGGAGCGTGAAGGGAAGATCAAGTTCGAGGATGAAGCCGCGCTTCTGGTGGAGGTCGCGCTGCTGCGGATAGCATCAAAATTCGCGCAGCCTTCCGGATCTAAGGTTACTGAGAAAAAGGGTGAAATAGTCCCTCAGATAAAAGAGGAAAAAGAGGAAAAAGAGGAAACAGAAGTCCCGGCGGCGGTGAAGACTGAGGAGAAACAGAAACCTGCAGGGCATCCAAGTCTAACCGGTGGAGTAAGTCTTAAAAGACAAGCAAAAAGCCCCGAGAGTGTCCCTGCGGAATCAAAAGTTATAGAAAAACCTGATAAAAATACGACAGTAGTAACGAAGGCTGGCGACGAACCGAAGATAAAGGACCCGGAGTGGAGTAAAATTCTCGATAAAGTGCGTGCGATTTCTGTCGCCAATTATATCCTTCTGAGAGAATCCGAGCCGGATCCGTCGCCGTCCGAGTGGGTAACCGGGGATGGTGAGTTTCTGAATCTTGTTCTGAAATTCCCGTACGAGTGGGGATTCATGTTAACCCTGATAAACCAGCCCTCGGTCCTGAACAGGATAAATACAAGTCTGGAGGAGGCTGTCGGAAGGTCGCTGGAGGTTAAACTTGCAAGGAAACGCGGAAGCGCACGGCGTCGGACCGGCGACCAGCAGGTGGGGATGGTCAACGGTGAGGGGCCTGTGGGCGGAGCCACGGCCAAAGGGGGACCTTCGCTTTTTCCGGGAGCCTCCCGGGAGGCACCGCAGGACCCGGATCTAAAAAAGATTCATAACCTGATAGTCGATGAATTTCCGAATTACACGATAAAGCAGGAAGGCGCAAAATAGAGACCAAGAGAGACAGAGAAGGAGAGAAGTATGGGTTTTGACATGAATGCGATGCTGAAGCAGGCGCAGAAATTACAGGAGAAGATGCAGAAAGCGCAGGCGGAGCTTGCGAACGAGAGAATCGAACATTCCACCGGCGGCGGTATGGTTAAATGTACCGTCAACGGCCAGGGTGAGCTGATATCGATTTCCATCGATCCGGAGGCTCTTACGGAAGGTAGCGAGCTTCTGGAGGACATGATCCTGATGGCGGTACGCGAGGCAATGGCGAAAGCGAATGAGCTTCAGCGCGATCGGCTTGGCGGTCTGACCGGCGGGATGAACATCCCCGGCCTTATGTAGGGGACTATTCAGACTATGTCAAGGCTTTTTCCGGAAAGTGTCCGACGCCTGATAGAGGAACTGGGTA
>Ga0272443_10002912_pt1 | contig 20990 bp, 31 predicted proteins | sample SSMAcet12_FD_193581 | JGI IMG/M metagenome (GOLD analysis project Ga0272443, IMG submission 193581) | Marine sediment archaeal communities from Little Sippewissett salt marsh, Falmouth, MA, United States - SSM-Acet-12 | ecosystem: Environmental > Aquatic > Marine > Wetlands > Sediment ... | reverse complement strand
TGTTTGGAAAGAAACAAACGCTTGGTGTGCTGTATAATGCTAATACTCGCACTTGACCCCGCAACCACTACAGGCGCAGCATGGCTCCATATGGACACGATCAGAACTGCCGTGTGGAGTCTTACAGGGAAGCGGTGCGGGCATCTTAACACTTATCTGCAGGAATTCGCGGATTGGTACGGTTATCCTGACCACTTGATATTTGAGCGCACAAAACAAGCATCTAAAAATTCAATCTTACAGGATATGCAAGGCTCTATTGTCGGATGGGCTGAAAGTAATAACGTAGATTGGTCTTGTGTATTACCTACCCAATGGAAAAAGGCGGTGCTTGGTAAAGGGAATGCCACAAAAAAAGAGTGCCTAGAATGGTCTGAAAAGTTCCTAGGCACTCGATTAGATCAGAACGAAGCTGATGCGGTGTGTATACTGCAGTATTATAAGGGGGTTTAGCTTATGTAAAAGGCGACCTCTTTAGCGGTTTCATCGTCACAATCATAATTGGTTTGCACCCATTCGGCCACTTCTTCCCTGTTCCATTTTCGCCAATTATTAAAACCACCTGATTCTTCGATATGTTCTTCGATTTTGATCGACTCTATCCAGTATTTCGGAACTGCATCCCAACCATATGTTGCTTCCCGGCTGTCCCTGTTATACATCATCGTATCAGGGTTGATATATACATTGTTTCGTTCTTCTGCAATTTCTATGATGTCTTTATCTATCATTTTTCACCCTCCTTCATAGCTTTAAGTATAATTGTGAGTATCATATTTGATCTGCTCCGGTTTTCTTCCCGTGCTTTCTTGTCAATCCAGGCTGACACGGATACGGGCATTTGTATGTTTACTGCGACCTTTTCCATTATTCACCCCCTAGTTTTATTAATGCTGATAATACATTTTTAAAGCGTTCTGATGATTTTAAACCGTCTTTTTCAAGTTCAATTTGTTCAAATTCGAGAAGGTCTATGATTATTTGTTTTTCGTAATCGCTAAAATCCATAATAAAACCCTCCTTAAAATATAAATGCAATTATTATTGTTATGTAACCCATTGTGACCATTGCTGCTACTGTGAGTAGTTCTTTTAATTTTGGCATTGCCGCGCCTCCTTATTAAACTTTTTATTTTCGATTTCAAGACAGCATGAAAAACAAGCCGTATTGTTCGTATTCCCAATAAAATACAGTCTGGATCTTTGTTTTTTACATACAGGACAAAAGATTGTTATTTTTTTAATTTTTTCATATTTCATTGCCGTATCTCCTTATGTAAGTTAGTTGTTTGTGTCTCTATTAAAGATATTAGCACACTATAACACGATGTCAATACTTTTTTTTAACTTTCTTTAAAATAATTCAAATTAATTCATCTTATTAAAAACCACAAGATATAGTGCTAATTAGGTAAATATCGCTTGACATATACAAGATATTGTGGTATAATAAGGTATAATGAACAACTTGATTGATATAGAAATTGAAGATATCCCTGGAATTGATTACCCAATTCGTAATATTCCCGAAGCCGAACAGGACTTGTTAAACAGATACTTGGAAGATATCCGGGATGATGAAGAACGCAAGATCAGCGGTATCATCAACAATATGTAAAAAACAGGCGCGCGAGAATGGCCTACAATCGATTAACACACAGCGAAGCATAATAAGACATAGGGTAATTATGAACGCAACAAAAGCAAAAGCACTCCGCAAGCAAGCATATATTAATGGACTTGAGAATACCACTTATACACATGCTTTAGTAATAAACGGCAGAACAGGTGCACAAAACTGGACCCGTAGATCATGTGGCGCAAGAGCACGGTATAAACAATTAAAGAAGGCCTGTTAGCGATGTTAACCAATCTACTAATCTTATAGACTTATGCTAGAGATAGCCATTAAATATAACGAATTAACTTATCAACATAACCTTAAAATACTTAACCAGATGGTTAATAATGCACAAGGGTTAATGAGAGAACTATTCATAACATCAGACCACATACAGCGATCATTAAATATCAACTAACTGTGCATTAATTGCACATAACCAACCTACTAAACTACTAGACTTATAGACTATGTTATACTGTGATTATGATAAATCAAGTACTTACAAAGGAATGAAACTGAATTCAGATTCAATTTAGGCTGGAAAGTTTAACCACATCCCATGTCAGACTACATAAAACAAGCCCTAATCGACATAATAACAGCTCTGCAGCACCACCTGGATAAGCTGATCATATGGATTGCAGACGTTTAAAGGGCATATTTACCTATTATATATATACTAAAGTGATAAAACAGAGATTAGCCAATTATGAAAAGTGAAGGAAAAACAATACTCAAATGCCATTGCTCCACAGGCGGGAGCCAAGAGCTAATTAGGCTAACAGATGATCTGATCGAGCACAATGAATTGTTACTGGCTAACAATAAAAAACTGAGAGCAGAAAACGCAGAGCTGAAAAGAGAAATAAGAGTAAGAAACAACATGCTATTTAATGCTGCGTACAAGAACGGGGAGGGGTAGGGGTGCTGACCACCCTCAGAGGAAGCGTATAGAGATATATTAACCAATAATCATCATAGAGAGCCTATGGATCATAACACACTAATAGAGTCAATCAATATCGCAATTAAGGATGCAGCCCAAAAAGAGGTTGAATTAGCAGTTGAAGATGCAAAAAAGCGTCTTGAGAAACGTATTCCTGAGATAGTGTCTGGTCTAGCCATAAATTTGCAAAAATATAAGACGGGAAAATTTTGTGATAACAATCAAAAATATCTAAGGGATTTGGAATAAGGACAGGGAAGATTGGACAAACTCATCATAGAGGGCCTATGGATAACGTATACGAAGCCATATTAAAGTCACATGAGTATTGTTGGGGTAATATTGGCCTTCTGGAAAATATTCTAAAAATGCTTGGTTGGGAGATTGAGGAGCTAGAGAACAACAATAGAGCTGACGGGGAATATCACAAAAGAATAAAGCGTAACGGAAAAGATATTGATGTCTCTGCAAATATTTACAGAGCGGAAACATTTAAGCTGTTGTGGGAATATTTAGGTGAAGAATGCAAATAGATGTTTGGAAAGAGCCACTAAAGAGCGGTAGTTACTCTGATTTTTATATAAGGGTATATCTTAGCGATAAGGAATATTCACGAAACATAAGGGTTAGTGCTATAGATGAAAAGTTGGAAACCATTGGCTGTTTAAACGAAATAAACAGAAGTATCGCAGAAATAATCAGAGAAATTGAATTTAGCAATGAGTCCTGAACATATCATAGACGAAATTGAAGCCATGCTGAAACGTGGTAAAGTCCGAACCGCAATTTACCTGTTGGATGAATTACGAAAAGCGATTGACAAACCCAAATGGGGAAAAAGGTAAGTGCCAAAAAAATTTTTTATAATATTTTTTCTTTTCACATCCTGCACTATTCCTGCGTATGACGCTGGTTCTTCCGTGGCTGAATGGGGAAATATGCTTGATAAGTGGGGTACGTTGGAAGATATGGTCGCTGATGGATCCGCTGTAAAGGCTACTACCGCTGATTTACAGACACAAATCGTTGAACAGTTCGGTAAACCGCTTTGGATGCTTGGCACTTCCGAACCTTATGTTAAGGATGATTTTACAGCTTTAAGGTTGTATTCCGGCGGCGAATATGCCGTTCCTATGGAATGGATAGAGGATTTTCTACACGCCTCTCCCATAGACAGGTGGAAATCCCGAAAAGATATCCCTTTTGTCTGCAAAGATTTTTCCATGGCTGTGATATCTGAACTGAATATTTCCCCCTGGTATGGCGTTATGGGCGGGATTGCGTGGATTTCCGGTCATTCTATTGTCTGGTTCATGACCACCGACGAAATAGTCTTTTTTGAACCGCAAAATGACGAAATGCTTCTTGATATTAACCCGTTGGTGCTTATCAGATGACCAAAAAATTCATACAATCCCCAACAGAAACCGTAATTCTTGGAAGTTGCGGTAACAAATACCGGATACAGACAGGAAATGAGCGTGTTCACAACATGCTGAAACGTAGAAAAAGTGCCGAACTCTGTGCCGAAGGAATCAACACGAATCTGTGGGTGTACGAAATGGAGTTTTCGTCATTACGCAACGCAAAAGAAGCCGTGGCAAGGTACAACGAGAAAGAGTGAAATACGGGGGTATTTAGACGAAAAAAGGCTCACTAAGGGAATTTATTTCTTCTAGTTTTAAAACACCTCTGACGGGCGTTTTTTAGCCAAAAACGTGTTGTATATGTAAAAAAATTTACCCTCACTGACACAAATTTAGTTTACAGAAAGAAAAGTTGTGGAATACAAGATTGGCCCTGATGGCAAAAAATTATCAAAGTACGGCAAGCCGATTGGTAGAAGGCCCGGTCAGAAAACAGGTTTAGGTAGGTTGAAGGATGATATCTGGAAAACTTATATTGCGCTTGGCGGTCAGAAGTTTCTTTATGGCAAATGCAAAAAAGATGAAAAATTCACAGAAAAGCTGATTTGGAAAGCAATAGACCTTCTTCCAAAAGAAATATTATCACAGAAAACAGAAGATAAGAATATCACAGTGAAAATAAGTGAAGAAGCTAAAAGCGTACTTGACAAGTTAAATGAGAGTAAAAAACCTAAATTGGTGGTGAATAACGAATAGCATACATCCTACGCCTCTGATGTAAGCGCAACTCTAGGGTGTCTTTAAGTGGAAAAGGGGAGACGGCAATCTCCCCAATTCCTTAAAACAACTAACTCACATTTGTAATATACCACATGACCCGTCTTGAGTCAATCGAATTATACGAGAAAGCTCTGGTAGCAGATCCAAACTGTATGGCTGAGCTTGGCAGAACCGATTTATTCTTCCTGCTCGTATTTATCCTAAAAAGAGATGATGCCAACCGTGATTTTGTATTCGACCGTTGCCGTGAAGTGGAGGCCGAACCAAATGGATATATTGACCTGTGGTCTAGGGAACACTACAAAAGTAGCGTAATTACCTGTGCATTAACCATACAGGACATATTAAATGATTCCGAAAAAACTTTCTGTATCTTTTCCCACACAAGACCTATTGCAAAAGGGTTCTTGCGCCAAATCAAGCGTGAGTTCGAGGATAATGAGCTTCTTAAAAGCCTGTATCCCGATGTGCTTTATCAAAACCCACACAAAGATTCCCCCAAATGGTCAGAAGATGAAGGAATCACTGTTAAACGTAAAGGGAATCCGAAAGAGTGTACTGTCGAAGCATGGGGTCTGGTAGACGGTCAGCCTATCAGTAAACATTTTGATGTTCTTATCTATGATGATGTTGTCACCGACCGTTCCGTAACCACCCCCGAAATGATGGAAAAGACCACCGCTTCATGGGAACTTTCCCAATCATTGGGTAAAGAGGGCGGTATCCAGAGACATATCGGCACACGCTACCATTTCAATGACACATACCGTGTTTTGATGCGGAGAGGGGCATGTACCCCCCGTATATATCCTGCGACCAAGAACGGTAAACCTGATGGCGAACCTGTCATGATGTCCCGTGAAGAACTCACAGACCGCAGAAAACGCCAGGGAAGTTATGTTTTTTCTTGTCATGGTCCACACACAAAAATAACTATGGCTGACTTTAGCCATAAGCCTATTTACGAAATAAAAAAAGGTGACAAGGTTTTAGGGTGGGAGTTTGGGGAAAATGGCGGTAGGGCCAAACTAACCCCGTCAGAAGTTGTTTATACCCATTCAAGAATGGCTGAAACGGTAAGAAGCTGTATGGACAATGGAGACTTTTTTGACCATACCCCAGACCATAAATGGTGGACTGGTCGTGCGCCACACCCTGAAAGACGTCACTGGTCGCCACTTGGGTTTAAACGTTATCACCAAAAATCTTTATGTAAAGCAATAAATATCCCCTGCGGGCAAAACTATTTAAACAGCGAAAAATTGTCTGCAGCCATGTATCTTGCGGGTTTTTTTGATGCAGACGGTGGCGTCTCTGGTGGAATAGGTTGGACACAAGATACGATAAAAAACAGTCATATTTGCGAGAAAATAGAATATTGTCTCGACCTGCTAAACCTTCCGTATTCACTCCACGAATATGAAAGAGAAAACCGTGATGGTATGCAGGGTTTTTATTGCTTAACGGGTGGACGTGACACTTACATCCGGTTTTTAAACATGACCCGCGGTTTTCTTGCAAAAGAGCAAAATATTATAAACCGAATTTATAAAAACGGTACACGAAACATAGGTAAAGGAAATCAGGTAAAGCTAAAGTGGCAGAAAAATTTAGGCATATTACCCGTTTACAATATCCAGACAACTACCGGAAACTATATAGCAAATGGGTATTGCTCAAAAAATTGTCAATATTGTCAAGACCCGGTTGCTGATAACGCTCAAGGCTTTAAACGGGAATGGTTGCGTTATTACAACAAACTGGATGTGAACGCATTAAATCTCTACATATTGGTTGACCCCGCTTCTTGTAAGGGCAGAAAACACGATTACACAACTATGTGGGTGGTCGGGATAGGTGGGGATAGTAACTACTATATTGTTGCCATTGTTCGAGACAGATTCAATCTGACAGAACGGGCAGCAAAATTACTCGAATTACACAGGCAATATCGACCGCTAGCCGTTGCATACGAACATTATGGTATGCAATGTGACATTGAGCATATTGAATCAGAGCAGGAACGCCAGACCTACCGTTTCAAAATAACCCCCGTTGGTGGAAATCAGCTTAAAAAGGATGGCCGGATCAAATGGCTTGGCCCGTTGTTTGAGAACGGGCAGATATATTTCCCTAAACATTATTACTACACGCAACTTGACGGAAAAGAGGTTGACCTTGTGGACACGTTCGTAGAGGACGAATTCACAGCCTTCCCCGTTTCTTCGCATGACGACATGCTTGACGGTCTGGCACGGATAAAAGACCCGGACCTTTTAACTATCTCCCCTGCAACTTCAAATCAATTAGCAAAACTGAGGGAATTAAATGCCAACAGATGACCTGAAAAAAGAAGTCGAGGAAAACACAAAGGCGATTGCCACATTGATCGAACAGCACGATGAAGCCATGTGCCTGATTCACCAACTGACACTGAAATACAGGGAACTCAAAAACAAAGTTGAGGGAACAAGAGTAATAAGGACTCGGATATAGGGAGAAAGCAATGGGGAAAGACAGGTGGGCAAAAAATGTACTTGGTGGAAAGAAACTATCAAAAAAGAGAAGAGGGAAAGATAGCGGTAAAGAAAGAGTGAGGTCGGAAACAAAGGCGAGGCTTGCAGACGAAATGGCAAAAGATCGTGGTGACAAACCAACGGCGGGCGACTATTTGGCGGCATCGAGAGTTGTATCTAGTGCAGAGGCTAAACTCGCAGGAACAGACATAATGGGTTTAATAAAAAAAGCGTTAAAAGGGAAAAAATAGCATGAAAGATATTGATGCGCTGACACTCGTTGTTGAACGGTATTGCAGAAGCAGGGACTATTTTCAACCGTGGCACGAAAACTACAAGAATAAGTGGTATCGGGCATGGAGAGGCGTTCCTGACGAAACCAAGTTCCCATACCGAAATCAGGTCTTTGACAAAATCTCCTACACTATTGTCGAAGTTGTGACCGCACGAATCATGCAGACCGTGTTTCAGTCAAGACCCATCATCTCTGTATTACCGCAGGAAGGTTCGGACAGACTCCTTGCCAAGCAGGTTGAGAAGGTTCTGGCTAATTTACTCGATAACCCGTCCGCAGAACTGTTTCAGGAACTTAACGATTGGGTAAAACAGTGCGTCATTGCCGGAACATCTTACTTGAAAGTCCAGCCTGACTTTGAACTGAACGGAAAAAATATAGATTTTAAAGGGTTGTCCTTTTCGACAATCGACTATTGTAGTGGATTCCCTGACCCTGACGCACGAAGAAACTCTCAGGCTCGGTTCTTTATCGAACGCCAGCTTGTCAGCTTGGCAGAACTTGAAGAACTTCAAAAAGCCGGTATCTACTCAAATGTCGAAGGTCTGTCAAGAAGCAACGACACTTTAAATAACGAAGTCAAGAACCGCCTTGCCGAACTCGGTATTGCGTCCGGTTTGGAATTTCACGACCCCACAGGCCCGCAGGTCGAACTTTTACATCATTACGCTGATGGCGACATTATCACAGTTGCCGGAATGAACACCGTATTAAGAGACTCCCGAAAAGAATCAGGCAAAAACCCGAACAGGGTAATGCCGTATGCCACCCCTGTTATCGACATAAGGTACTGTACCGCACCAAGAGAATATATGGGTGTAGGTGTCCCTGAACAGCTTGAACAGGATCAGGAATACACAAATCTTGTCCGGTCTGCCACTCTCGATAACTTTGAGTTGATTATCAACAAGATTTTCAAGATGAAGATCGGCGGAGCAACCGACCCCGAAGATGTCATCTCCGCACCTGGTCAGCTTATCCCTGTTGGCGAGCCTGATGACGTTACGGAATTTCAGATGCACGATATCGCACCATCTACTTTCCGTATTCAGGAAGGACTCGACAAAAAGACTCAGGACGTAACCGGAGAATACGAATACGGTCGTGGTGCTGCTCCTGACAGGAAGGAAACCGCAACAGGTATCACCCGTTTACAGGAAGCCACTCTCGGTCGTTTTGACGTGACCATGAAACTGTTTGAGTTCTCAGGAATGAGAATGGTCGGGCAAAAGGGTGTTGAGATTATGCGCAGGTTCATGCCCGAAGAAATGTTTTTACGGATTCTCGGCCCGAAACTCGCAGAACAGGGAACGCAGTTTTATCAGACCGATGTAAACGAACTCTTAAACCAGTACGACATTGCTCCTGTCGGCTCCACGGTCACGGCAAATAAAGCACTAAAAGCAGAACAGGCTATGCAGGCTTGGTCTGTTTCTTCCTCTATCCCGCCGGAAGTTCAACAGGCAGGTGGATTCAAAGTGAACCTATACGAAGGACTCAAGAAAGTTTACGACTCCTTAAATCAAGACCCCGACACATGGATTGAGAAGGTGGAACCCCCACAAGGACAAGGTTCCCCTCAAAATATGGGCGCACCATCGCCACAGGGAATGCCCCAGCAAGGACAAGCATTACCCCTGCAACTGGTAGGAGGACCGAATGTCTGATTACAGACAAAACGCAGTCGCATACAAAAGACCCGAAGATGAAGCCTTAAAGAAAGCGAGACAGGCAAAAATCATCCTCGGAACGGACGTTGAGCAAATGCTTAACACCCGTGGCGGTACGTGGCTGAAAAAACGGCTCACCGACATGATGAACATTCAGGAAGTTCTAAGCAAACAAGGCCCTGACGAGCGTTTAAAAGCTCTCAACAAGGCTGAGGTTGCCTACGAACTCTGGATGGAAATGCAGGAAAAAATCCTGTTTAAACAAAAACTCGAAGGAGAAAAACATGAGTGAAGGACAAGTGACCGAGACTCCCCTTGAAGAAGGACAAGAGCCTGTACCGGAAACCCCTGCCACCGAGACTGACCCGCTGGCACCGTTAAAAGAGGTTGGGTTTGATGACCCTGAAAAGGCGGCAAAGTCGTACAAGGAAGCACACGCAACATTGACTCGACAGGCACAGGAAATCGCAGAACTCAAGAAAATGGTCAATCAGCCCCGTGCAATTGGACAAGCTGTGACAGAGGACGGGTTCTTTGAGGATCCAATAGCCAACGCACGAAGGCTCGCACGAGAGGAAGCACGAAACGAAATCATGCAGACTCAGTGGGAACTCGAAGCAGACGCATTAAGGGAAAAGGTTGGAACGGAAAGGTTCAGGGAATTAGACGAGCATATGAGAGCTGTCGTCCGTGAAAAACCGCACCTGAACAACAACCCCCGAATGATGGGTCAAATCTTTGAACTGGCAGAGGAACGTGAAAAAGAAGAAGTAAAACGCCAAATCGAAAAGTTCAAGAAGCTTGGTTATGTAGTGCCGGAAGGGTCGGAAACTGAAACTGAACGTGCGGAGAAACTCGCCAACCTGACACCGGGTGGGTCTGTTCCCGTACAAACGAAGCCTATTACTGACGTTGACCCGACAGACACAGATGCACAAATCGCAAATGCGTTTAAGGCCATCACTGGATAGGCAATTAAACGGAGATAAAAAATGGCTTTAACATCAAATTCATTTAACTCGCAGCCGGGAATGAGAACTCTCGGCACGCAAGACAAAGTGGATATGGAGAATGTTCTCAAGAGTGTTCTCCTGAAAGATACCGCCCTGCTGGGGAAAATCCCCATGAAGGGTGCAGCAAAAAACACCGAACACAAGTGGATGGAAGATAGCATGAACGCTGTAACATTTCAGTGTAATGCTGTTGATACTGTTACATCATCCACCAACATTAAAATGACCATCACTTCACCGTCTACCAACGCAAAAGTACAGCAGGTTCTTCGGAAAGATGCTGTGATTTATCCGGAAAATGGAGAGTGGTACGGTCGTTTTACAACAACCCCCGTCACTGGAAGTAATGCTGTTGCAATCCACGGCAATTCAACTGCCCGTTGGGGAACCTGTGCAGCAGGAACCAAGTTTTATGTAGCGTCTCTGCCGAAACGAGATGCCGATTCTGCTTCTGATGATATTTCAAAAGCCCGTACTCAGCGGAAGAACTTCACTCAGGTTTTTGAGCGGGGTATCAAAATCGAGAAAACCCGTGAGCATATCGACCTGTATGCCGTTGACAGCGAACTGGCCTTACAGACTAAGCGCAGAACCGAAGAAGTTAAGCGTGAACTCGGTATGGCTATCATCAACGGTATGGCTTACCACAATGGGACTTCCTTTACGGACGTTGCAGAGTATCGGTCACTTGCTGGAATCATTCAGCTTATCCGTGACCCTGACCTTGACGGTGGCACTTTGGACGACACCACTGTTGTTCAGGCATCATGCGCCCTGTCAGCTACCAAGCTGAACGAGCTGGTCAAAAAGATGTTTGACCTTGGCGGGTTCCCTGATGACCACAACTGTATCATGGTTCTCGGTGCCACTCAGGCGCAGAAATTCTCTGCACTTGAACAGGACAGACTGCGGGGCGACAAGTCCAACAAGACCCGTGGAATTTATGCAAACAAATTTATCAGTGACCTTGGAATTGAGATGGACGTAATTCTCGACCGTTGGGTTCCCAATGACAAGGTGCTGATTATCGACCTTAACCGTATCAGGGTTATGCCGTTACAGGGCGACTCTTGGGCGCTGGAGGAGAAAGCCTCTACCGGCCGTTCAAGGAATTTTCAGCTTTCCGGTCAGTACACACTGGTTCTGGAAAACGCTGATGCCTGTCATGGTCTGATCTACGATCTAACCACATAGGAGAGCGTATGGAATATGCAGAGGGAAGTTTTTTAGACACACATCCAAAATGGCAGACATTCATGGATAACATGCAGAACAAGGCTTTTTGTCAGCAGAGCCGAATGGATTTGTATGAGAAAAATATTCGAGAGAACCTTGTTCTTGCCGACGAACACGGATGTGTGGATGACTTAAAGGGTATAGGCAAAGGACGAGCCTGTATCTTTGTAGGGGCTTCCCCTGCGTTGAACTATAACATTCATGAGCTAGAGAACTGCGATGAGAATTTTATTGTTATCGCAGTTAACTCTAGTCTCAAGATGCTCCTTGAAAACAACATAAAACCGCATATCGTAGTTGCTGCTGATGCTGACCCGACCATTCTTGAACGTGACCTTACAGTTGATACAGACCTGAGCGATGTCATGTTGATAGCAGCTACGCTTGTGTCACCGGAAGTCATAAAGGCTTGGGACGGTCCTGTTAAGTATGTCGGGATGGGATGTGAAAACGAAGAACTGAACAAAGAAGTCTGTGAAGTTCTTAATATAGACGAATGTTTCCCTGGTGCGGGTAATGCGCTTGGACTTGCTGTAAACGTAGCTTTTGGAGTGTTTGAAGCCAAAACATATATCTTTGTCGGAACTGAATATTCATTTACTGAGGGGTATTATGTTGATGGCAAAGAAAGCGCAGACAAGTCACAGCAATGGCCTGCTATTGATATCTTCGGAAACGAGGTTAAGACCACAGCCCCCTTACTGCTTTACTGGACGTATCTCACCGACATGGCATCCAAGACGCACAAGTTCGGTTATATGTGGATAAATTCAACACAGGCAGGAATATTCGGCATCACAAAAGATGACGGGCACCTGCCGTATATCACACAACTTGATTTGAAAGTTGCCATAGAGAAAGTAAAAGAAGCATGCGAACTCGCAAAAGATCCATACACTTTAGAGAGAGAGAAATACAACCTTGCGTATCAGGGGGACAAGTACATGAGAGTTTCCCATTCGCTGAGAGAAGCCCCCGAAGTTGCCAAACTTGGCGATCGTATTCTGGACGTAGGATGCGGTGGCGGGGCGGGAGTCAGAAAGCTTGTCGAACTTGGCGGGTATGCGGAAGGATGCGACATCTCGACCGAAGTGGCGAAATATTGGGGGGGGATAGAACATCTCTGTAAATCCGGTGTGACCGCATGGGACTTACCTTATAAAGACGGGGAATTCAATATCATCATGGCATGTGATGTTATGGAACATATCCCGCCTGAACTTCTTTACAAGACAATGGACGAATTCAAACGTGTGGCAAATACGCTGTACCTGACTATTGCCTTTTGTGAAAGCTACGAAAAAATAGATAACCGCATAGAACCGCACCTTTCCATATATCCCCCGAAGTTTTGGGAAGATTTCTTCAACGAAAACGGATGGGACGTTATGAGGGAAGGTCAGCACTTTCTATGTAAAAGGAGAGATAACTAATGGCAGATTATTCAGAAAGCTGTCCTTTGTTCAACAGTGGTGTTGGTGAGATTCTGACCCTTCCGAGACTTCGGGGCGGGACATCGACCACCACGAAACTGGTGGACAACCTTGTTTTGGGACACGTAAAAACCGTTAAGGGCGCACAGATTTCATGGGACACGATGGGTTCAACCACCTGTAACTGTGTCGCATATCTGTGTAAAAACTCCACGACTACCGTTGTGGCGACCCTTGCCCTTTCGTCTACAAATGATATTGGCAAGTTTTATTCGGGAACCATTTCGACCACGAACATGGATTTCGAAGCAACTGACATTCTGATTGCCAAAATGGCAACCAAGGCGAAACAGGCGAGCAACATTGACATCGTTGTAAAGACGGAAAATCAGTAGGTAACAGGGGGAGCAATCCCCCTTCACCTAAAAGGAGATTATGGCTTATATAATCGCAGAGATAGGGCAGAATCATAACGGTGACATGGATAACGTCAAGAAACTGATAGACGTTGCCTATAACGCAGGTTGTGATGCGGTTAAGTTCCAAAAACGTACAATGGGATTCGGTTTTTACAAGGGTTCCGAAAGGGAAACACCGTGGGGAGTGTTGCCGTATGAACAATATCGTGAAAGACTTGAGTTGTCGCTTGATGCTTATGATTGGATTGACGGCTACTGTAATGATATTGGTATCGACTGGTTCTGTTCTATTTGGGATATACCTGCTCTGGATTGGTATGAGAAGTATTTCTCACATCTGGACTACATTAAAATCCCGTCTGCAAAAATTCATGACGAACCGCTGTTAAAGGAAATCGGGGAAAGAGATTTTAAACCGATTCTGTCAACTGGCGGGTCAACCTATGACGACATCACCAAAGCCATATCTCACCTGAAAGACCCAATACTGATGCATTGTATATCGGTCTACCCCTGCCCGAATAACAAGCTGAACCTGAAAATGATTCAGACTTTACAGCGCAGATATGGGCTTCCGGTTGGTTATTCAGGGCATGAAGTCGGAGTACCGACCACAGTTTCAGCCGTTGCGTTAGGTGCAACAGTTGTGGAAAGACATATCACTTTAGACAGAACAATGTGGGGAACAGACCAAAGCGCATCCCTTGAGCCACACGGATTGGAAAAACTCGTAAAAGATATCAGAACCATTGAGACAGCACTTGGAACGGGTAGACGAGAAATCCTGCCCGAAGAACAGAAAAAAATAGAGTCCTTAAAATGAACTATGGAAACCTAAAGACCACTATCGCAAATAAGATTGACCGAGAAGATTTAAGCACTCAGATCGCAATTTGGATATACGATGCAAGGCGAAATATTGTCAACGGGTTCTTACCTATCGTGGCAAAAGCGGATCAGGCATATCACAGATTTTCATGGTCGTATGCAAACACAACCCTGACCACAACCGCATCTACCGCAACGGTAGATTTGCCGTCTGATTACATTGACGAACTTGACGTATTCCACGCAAGCGAGAATACACCGCTTGTGAAGTCATCTATTCCCGAACTGGACAATGCTTACTTTGCCAACGATGACTCAACAGGAACGGGCAAGCCGACCAACTACTCTGTCCTTGCGACACAGGTTAAACTTCACCCCATCCCTGACGGTGTCTATTCTTTAACACTTCATTATTACGCTTTTCCTGAAACGCTGTCTGATGATTCAGATGAAAAGACCATTGATAAGGTCTGCCCTGGGTTGATTATTGATTTATGCTGTTACGAAGCAGCAGCCTATTTGCATGATGAAAAGTTACAGATGTATTTCGGTGAAGCAGCCAAGAACAGATATTTCAACCTTGTGACCTACGATAAGCGCAGACAATGGACAAGAAAAGACATGAGAATGAAAACTTTCAGGGACTTTGACATGAGTCTCTATAAAGGAAGGAAGATGATGTAATGGGTTTTACCACTAGTACACCGATAGCAACAAACACAATCGCAGATGACATTACTTATATTCGGGCGAACCTTGCACACCTTCGGGCATGTATCGACAACGACCACGGATATGACGATGACGATTCCTCTCAGTGTACCCATTCGGGACTTACGTCTTTAACAACGGGTTTATATACTGCAAGACCAGATACAGGGACATCTGATGAATTTTACTATGCCACAGATACGGCTCAGTTATTTTATGGTACTGGCAATGGTGGTGCGTGGAACGAATTAACTATTGTTTCTTCTGGCACAGAACACGCATCAACCCATGCTCCGGGTGGTTCAGATGATATCTACAATACCTCTACTTTATATATTGATCCTTCTACTGGTGACGTTGGTATAGGTACATCTTCTCCGCTTAACCCTCTATCTGTTTACTCTAGCGAGAATGCATCACCAATTAAGATTGAAAGGGTTGACCAAGGTTGGTGGGCGTTTAGAATTACAAACGGTTACGGTGGTAGTGTTGGCTCGCTTGCTTTTGCAAATAATACAGATTCAGATTTTCAGGTATTAGATAGTAGCGATGTTGTTGCATTTGATGTAGACACCGATACTGGTAATACTGGATTTGGAACAGTATCCCCCGCAACAAGGGTAGATGTGAATGGAGCAATAACCTACAGAGAAAAATCAGTAGACCCCGCAGACCCCGCAGAAGGAAGATGTGTAACGTGGATGTCGGATGGTACCGGAAGCGGAGACGATGGCGACATTATGATGAAAATAACAGCAGGTGGCTCTACTAAAACAGTAACGCTTGTGGATTTTAGCGAAGCATGAGTTTAAGGGAAAAGCAATCCTATTTTGTAATTATGGTAGCAAGCCTTATCCGCTTTGCATATTCAAACGGGTATGAGCTTACATTCGGGGATGCATACGCAACAACAGGGCATAAGAAAAATTCATTACATGGCGCAAGGCTGGCAATAGATTTAAATCTTTTCAAGAACGGGAAGTACCTGACTAGAACAGAAGATCATAAACCTTTAGGCGAGTTTTGGGAATCAATCGGTGGATCTTGGGGGGGGAGATTCAACGATGGAAATCATTACAGCTTGGAACACAATGGAAGAAAATAATGAGCCACGTAAATCAAACACAGTTCACCACCATAATTATAGCGATACTGGCGATGTTTATAACGGGGTGGATGGTACTTGATTGTCGGTTAGACAAACACACAGTTAAGATTGCACAGGACATAACAGAGATTAAGACAAATGTCCAAATCATAAAAGCAAGATTCTACCGAGAAGAACTTGCATATAAAGGAGAAGAAAAATGATTGATAAATTAACCGCAGAAGAAAGAGAACAGGGTGCAAGTATTCTTAAAGGCATTTTAAGTATTGTTTTTTATCTGGTGCTTTTAAACAACCCAAAACACAAAAGCCTTGTCATGATTGCCAAAACGGTCTGTAAGATATTCGGAATAGACTTTGAGGAAATCGACAAGATGCTTGAGGAAGCAGAGGGATAACATGGTCTTTTTTAAAGTAAAAATAATCCTCACGGGATGTTCCCTTTTATGCAGGGGACTTGAGATTTTAACCAAACACATTACCCCGAATTTCAAGGGTGATGATAAAGCGGTTAATAGTGTCAAAAAAGTTGTTGATACAGCACAAAAGATAATTAACACAATCGAGGGAAATAAATAATGGCAAACGTCACAAGTGCGACTCCGATGCGGATTGACTCAACCGGAGCGATTGAAACCGCAACGACCTTCAATATCAAGAAACTTGTCTGGAACCCCGACTCCAATGCGGATGTTCTGACCTTTACCAATACGGCAGGTACAACGATATTTACTCTGACCGCAACCGTAGCTTCCGGCCCGATTCAGGTTGAAAACATCACCCTTCATGGCGGTGTTCAGATTGGCGGGACAATGGCGGGGACGCTTTACATATGGGAAAAATAGAATCCCTTATCAGCGGGGTAAAGAGATTTTTAAAATTCCCGTATACTCCCGCAAGTACGCCACAGGATGACTATCACGTTGCTAATAAGAAATATGTGGATGATAAGTTTAACGGCATCACACAGTCTGAGACGGGTGTAACTGATTTTGACATTGTGATAGAGAACGGGTTGATAAAGCGTTTCACTAAAAATTAAGGGGAACAATGCAATACCATTTAATACCTAAATTTACAGGATATAACGACCTGACCCAAACGGTTGACAATGTTCTTCTTCCTATTAATGAAATGCCGTCTGCTAAGAACGTTGACTTTACCCGTGAGTTTGGAGCCGTTACAAAAGATTGGGGTCAGAAGAAAATCGGAAGCGGGTCTATTTCTCAACAGCTAAACGGGTCAGTATCCCTCATTACAGAGGGGGATATGTTCTTCACGGAAAAGGTCAATAAGCGGATGATCGTGGCAGGAACGACACTGTATCAGTATTGTCCAGGTGATTTCCTTGTCCCGGTTGCATCTCCATTCACAGCAGGGAACTATGTTGACTTTACCGCATACAACAATGTCTTTTATTTTGCCGATGGTGTGGGGAATATCCAGACATGGGATGGTGGAATAGGAACCAGTGACCTTACCTTAAATGAAGAAGAACTTATTGATGATGACTGTGCAAATGACAATACGGATGATTGGGATACGGGCGGTACGGGAGCGTTGGCGTTCGACACAAATCATTACGAATTTGCGTCAAGTGCCGTAAGCGATTACTTTTTCTATAACACGGATTTGTCCGTTGTTCTCCCGTACTGCTCAAAATATACCATCAGTTTTGACATAAAAGACGGGACACAGGCAAGCGGTACAGTTGCGGTCGCTACTCTTGATTCAGACAAAGCGGTTGTTTCCTCAACGAACAAAACATCAACAGCCAGTTGGGTAACACATTCGATAGAGGTAACGCCATCATCAACAGATACTTATTTCGGGTTCGTGGCAAGTGCTGATTGGAGTGGGTCAAATATTGAGATCAGGAACATTAAGATATCCCCAACTTTTACGTGGTCAGCAAAACGAATCGCCATTTACAAAAACAGGCTGATGATAGCTGACACCACGGAAAGCGGTAGTAATTTCCCGTCAAGGGTAAGATATTCAAAGGCGGGGGATCCTACAACGTGGGGAGTGAGTGACGCTATTGACGTAACTACCACATCGGGTGACAAGATTATCCGAATGATTCCACTGTATGACAATCTGATTGTATTTAAGGAAAACTCTGTCCATGTTGTTTACTTTGTTGGCGGGGATTTGCCTTTTGGTACTCAGACTTTAGACGAAAGAGTGACTAATATTGCCCCGTGGAGTATCGCAAAGACTCAAGACGGACTTGTGTTTTTAAGCGAAGAAGGACTTTTTGTCTGTGATGGGGAAAGCGTACAACCGCATCCACAGGCTATGAAAATTCAGGGCATACTTGACTCGCTGTATATTGCGTCTCTTGACCAGTGTTATGGCGCATCGTCTGATATTTTACATCAATACTGGCTGAGTGTCCCGATAAAGGGAAGTTCAACCTGTAACTATATTCTGGTCTATGACTGGAAATTCCAAACATGGAAGGTCATTGAAAGAGCCACGACCTGTATGGGGTTTTTCACCCAAGACGTAACCGGAACATGGAGTGATATTTCAACCTATACTTGGCAGGATATCCAAAGCCTGACATGGGATTCATCTGACCTTTATTCTGGAAGCAAGTTTACTGTGTTTGGTGATTCAAGCGGATATGTGCGAAAGAGTTTCCCAGGTTATAACAATGACGGCTCTGCCTACATAGCGGAAGGTGAAACAGGGTGGATTGATTGCGGTTCTCCGCATTTAGTTAAAGACTTTCTCTATATTCAGCCAAGATGGAACGGCACATCAGGCACATCAATGACAGTCCAATATAAATGTGATTACGAATCCAACTGGCAAACCGTGACCACATCGGAGACATTAAGCACATCTCAGACCATGCCGAAACTCAGCACCAGACGGTCTGGAAGAAGAATAAAGTATAAATTTTCCAATGCAACGGCAAACGATGGATTCACAATATATGATGCGATAATTCACTACGATATAAGAAGTGATAGGAAATAAGGAGGTAGTATGGCTGGCCCAATGGGATTTAATTCATATACGGGAAATAGTGGTTGGGGTTCTGCAATAACAGGTGGCCTAACAGCTGCGGGGACAGCTCTTGCGGGGCCAGTTGGTGGCGCAATCGGCTCCATTGGCGGTTCATTGGCAAGCGGTTTAATAGGTGGTTCTTCACCTCAAAAAGATGCTTTCAGACAGGGTAAAACAGGGCGAAGGGCATCTGCAATAAATGACATGAAGCAGTATTACAAGATGATGCTCGATTATTCCCCCTCGAATATGAACGCACAATATTACGGCCCGAACCGTAATATAAATTACATGAACACCACAGGGCGGTATCTCAATCCGCAGATGGAAAAAGGCAGGCAGACACGCCATGCCCGAACCGCTGGACTTGAGGGAGCGTTAAACGCATATATGTCCGCACCGCAGAAAAGCATTGGACAGATTGCGGGTGAAAACAGGAATTTCGCACAGGGTGGACAAGCACCGCAACCGATTTATAAACCCGATATCGGGCAGGCATATAACGAAGCCAAAAATAAAGAATTGTTAAATCAGCAGAAACAGACCCCACAGGACGTAATGGGTAAAATTCAACTTGCAAGTTCAGCACTTGAACAGCTTGCTAATTTATATTACGGGCAGAAGGGGATTGGTCATTCAGACTATTCCGACAACAGGAGTCCATCAGGGTACGAAACCCCCGCATCAAAGGTAAACAGAGCAATAGAATCGCTTAAAAAAGGTGATATTGGGGGATTCTTTGAGACGTTCAGTTCTCCGTATACAGCAGACGACAAAAAAGACCAAGTGGGATAAGGGGAAAAATTATGGGTTGGTTCAGTAACGCACTATCGAATATCGGTTCTTTCCCGAAAGGTGAGAAAACCACAAAGCAATCTTCAATCGAAAGTCCATCTACGTCTTTTTTCGGTGATGGTAATATCGTAACTACGGCAAAGAACGGAACAGCCATTCAGCCGTCTACCCCGTATTGGCAGAAAAAGTCATATACCCAAAACCAGACCGAACCCTTTTGGAGTAAAAAGACCGAGACAACTCCACAACCATCAGATGCGTATGCGCCACCGCCACAACCATCCGGGGGAAATTATGCACCAGACCCCCAACCCATGGGGGGTAAGTATTTAGTTTCTGTTCAGCTTGCACCTGACGGGCAGGTAACTTCAAGGACATACAGAACCGGAAGCGGTATGGAAACGAGGGAGAATTACACCCTAACCACTAATGGCGGGAACATGCCAACAGAAGAAGATTTACGGGTTATGAATGGTGGACTCCCTGATAATGTTGAAACACAGAGTAGATCCGCAAGCACCAACCTGAATGGCTCCCAAATGGTTTTTGATTTTAAAGACAATCCTGTTCTTGCAGGAGTTGAATATGGTGTAAATGCAGGACTTACACTGATAGAGACTTGGAACTGGATAAAGAGCGAAGCGGCAAAAATAGGGGTTGATGTTGACTCAATGTTCGCTGATTTTAAAGCCGAATGGGATAAAAAGAATGGCGATTGGTATCTTGGTAAAAACTTGGGTGCAGAAAGTCCCGATTTTAAAACGACCATGTCATCAGACCCATACAGTCCATATGCAACAGAAGATTGGTTTGGCAAAGCTTGGGGCGCAACCCCACCTCAATGGGTGGTGGACAAACAAGCGGATTATGACAAAGCAATACAAGACGCAGAAGATAACCAGACCAACCTTGCATCTTATATAACCAACACAAGACTGTCTGTTAAAGACGGTAACATCGTCAATACCAAAACAGGCAGAGTGATTATATCCCTTCAGGACTATGCCAGCCAAATGGGTATGTCTGTTGCAGATGTAATCACGGCTTTTGGCGACAGGGTTTATTATACCGAACCCACAGGTGGTACAGAGGGTGATACGGTTTGGAACGAAACCACAGGCACTTACGAAAAAGGCCCGAAACCTACCGACTATGACCCCGAATATTACTATTGGGACGACACCACGAATTCATGGGTATTTGATAAAGCACTGTGGGATTTAGAGAAC
>Ga0272443_10002910_pt1 | contig 21004 bp, 41 predicted proteins | sample SSMAcet12_FD_193581 | JGI IMG/M metagenome (GOLD analysis project Ga0272443, IMG submission 193581) | Marine sediment archaeal communities from Little Sippewissett salt marsh, Falmouth, MA, United States - SSM-Acet-12 | ecosystem: Environmental > Aquatic > Marine > Wetlands > Sediment ... | reverse complement strand
AAACCTAAAAAGGAACTGGCAAGAAAAGATATATATAAGGAATGGTCTTACTAATGGAACATGAAATAAAAAGATTTCAGAAACTTACATATGATGAGCTGATACATCTACGTGGCATATATCAAAATAGAATTGCTGACATCAATAAACAATTAAGGAAATTTGTAGATGGAGAAGAGGTGTCTACAAAAACATATGATATAATGGTTCGTCTTGGATATCAATCAAATTTATTAAGAGATGAATGTGAAATCATATCAGAAAAGATTTGTAAAATATGGAAAGATATATGTGGAAATATTGGAACAGATCTATTACCCTACGCTATTACATCATCAATCCTTGACTTTTATAATTATGAATACAACCCACATGATTTAATTGATGAATACGATATTGATAAAGATAAATTTTATAGACTATATCTTAAGATAAAAGAATATTTAAATGAAAATTATTGGAAACGATAATATGAATTGTAAAAAGTGTAATGGAAAATGTAATAAAAAAGGATATCCTTCTGTGCGTAAAGGTTCAGCATATTGTGAATCTCAACGTGGTATAACACAGGTTATCTTTGGTAAAGAAAAAACAAGAATGCAAACCATAAAAGATTGGTTAGCAGGAATTATTTAGAGTTACTATTGTGACAAAAACGAAAAGGAGAAAAAAATCTATGGCAAAAAAAGCAGGAGCTGACCTCTGGAAAGAGATCCAAGAATCTGGACCAGCAGGTTGGCTAATAGTAGACGAAGGAGACGAAATCCCTGAAGTCACATTTTTGACTGGACACAATGTCGTCGAACCTGGAGACACTGATCTTCATGGTAAGATATGGGATAAAGAATGGACAAAGAACGAGGTCAAAGTCCGTAAGAAAAACGGAGAGGTTGCGGTCTTGTCAATTGGATGGAACACTGGAGCATTCCTCCGAACTTTCATCGGAAAGTGGCAAGAGCATGGCCTTACACCAGACACTTTGATCGGGACAAAATGGTACATCAAACGTGAAGACAAATACACGTATGATATCCGTTATCTTGGGCGAGAAGATGAGGCAGCTACACCAGCTGCTTCTCCCACTTCTTCAACCAACTCAGAATACAACGATATTTTAAAAACAGTAAAATTGCTATCCAACGAACCAACAGTTAAAGAAGGCTTATCAGAAAGTGATTTCCTTACTGCGGTTGCTATTAAGGCTAGCATCCCTAAAAGTAAAGTATCAGAATATATATCAAACATGATTGCAGATAATCACATCAAAATCGAGAATGACAAAATTGTGTTGAATTAAAATGACTAAAACAATTTTTGCTCATCACGATGCAGATGGTATTGCTTCTGCATACATGGCTAGTTTTGCATATCCAAATGCTGATATCCAAGTAGTAGAAAAATTTGGTGATACTACATTTTGGAAAGATGGAGACATAATGGTAGATATGAGACCAGATGATCCATCAATAAAAGGACTAGTCATAGACCACCATCCTGGACATCCTCCATTAGGGAGCAGAGGATATGATTTAATATTTGATCATAAGCCTGCATCTCTAGTTTGTTTTGAACACTATCAAGACAAGATACCAGAAAGCGAATGGTGGAAGGTTGTTATTGGAGCCGTTGGAGATGGACAGCCTGAAAAGATTCCGTATGATGTATGGAACTCATGTAAACTTTTGAAACAACACTACTCTACATATGTAAGTAAATATAAGAATCAGTGGTCAACTGGATTCTATCCAATTTACTTATCACTATCATCTCCTATAAATGCCTTTTGTAGATGTGGCAAATATAATGAGATTTTAGAAATTATTAGAGAAGCTAAAACACCTTTAGATATAATTAAACATCCTAAAGTAATTGCTCAAAAGAAATCAAATAATACTATGTTCAATGGTATTATGTATGGATCGAAAGTATTTGAACTACCAAATCTAAGAATTATTATTTTCAATAGTAAATCTCTAAGAGTCACTGGATGGGTAGCATCTGTATTAGGTGAAGAAAGAGATGGTGTAACTACTATTGCGATCAATGAAGATAATGGTAGTCTATCAGTTAGAGGAGACTTAGCAAATTATTTCAGAGGACTATGTGAAGCTAAAAAATTAAACTATATAAAATTTGATGGACATGATGGTTTTATGGGTGGAAGGATAACAGTCGACCCAATGCAGTTTTATTATGATATGCTGGAGATACTATGAATGTCTTTAAAAGAGTTAAATATATAGATAATATAAGTGATACAGGACATATTACATCAATGTGGATTGGTGGTAATTGGTACTGTTCATGTTTTGGTTATGCAACTCATAAAAAGTGTAAACATATTAAAGGATTGGTAAAAGAAATGTCTGCATTCGAAGTAGAAGAAATATTAAAAGCAGAAGCTGGAACATATTATGACAGTTGTCTGGATTCAGTCAATACAGTATTTGACGGATCAGCATACAACACCAACGAGATATCTGGGATCTATGGAAAACCCAAAGTTGGTAAGTCATTGATGTGTATCCAAGAATCATGTAAACTTGCCGCAGAAGGCAAGAATGTTTTGTTTGTCGATACCGAAGGCTCTATCATCCCCATGCTTAAGCAATGGGTTCCTGTATTCGAAGAGAAATATGGGAAGAGAAAAGGTAAGATATATGTTGAAAGTAAAAAAAGTATACAGAACTTGATGACTTATTTAGGACATGATGTAAAGGTTGCCTATAAGTCTAGAGATAAATCTAGTTCAAGTGGTAAACTTGAATTCTCCGTTATTAAATCTAATGACGAAGAGACTCCAATGGATAAAGAAATCAAAAGTAAAAAGATTAATTTTATTATACTTGATAGTTTGACTTCTCCATTAAGAGAGTTTACAAAAGAACAACAGAATTATCCTGCTCGTGCTGATGCTACTGCATTCATCATGAGAAGTTTTGTACGTGCTCAAGAGAATCACAATGTAGGTTGTTTGATGACATGTCATGCAAGTTTTAATCCAGCAAATCCATACGAAACTATGGCCGAAGCAACTGGTGGCATTGTCATGCATCATTATGTAAAACGTCTTCTGTATTTAGATAAGAGACAAGCTACAGCATATAGAGATTATAGACGATTTTGGTTAGTTAGAGGAGAGAACGCTGCAGAATTTAGTAGATGTGCAGTTACAAAGATCGACTCTAAAGGATACCATGATGTTGTAGATAAATCTGAATTGGAAGGAATCTTTACAATTTCGGAGAAAAACAAACTTGATAACGATTGATGCTAGAGAGCCTACACGTATAATAGACAAACTAAAAAGTAAGAAGAACCTTGAGGTTAAAAGTGATTACCTAGAAATAGGTGATTACTTACTCAATGGATCAGTATGTGTAGAGAGAAAAACTATAAGAGATTTCATATCATCAATAAAAGATAAAAGGATATGGACTCAAGCAAGTAATTTACAACAATACGAACACGCTATTATAGCAATAATAGGAACCCCTGCTGAAAAGTGGAGAAGTCTATATTTAGGTAAAAGCAAGTGGATGCACAAGTCTTTAACAGGCACGATAGCTACATTAGCATGTAGGTTTAATGTATCTGTAATATCATTTGAAGATGAGGAAGATTTCTTATCCTTCTTAGAGTCAATGGAAATTAAACTTACATCAGATAAAGAATCCACTCGTCCTTCTCCATTAGTAAGAAAAGCAGTAAATGATCAAGAGAGAAAAGAAAACTGTTTATGTGCAATTCCTGGAGTATCAGTACAGAAAGCACAAATCCTATTAGATCACTTTGGCACTGTTGAAAAAATAGCGAACGCTGGATGTAATGAATTAAAACATTGTCAAGGAATTGGAAAGACATTAGCAGAGAATATATATAAAGTATTTCACTGAGGTGAGAAAAATAGATAACGAAGGAATTAGAAAGATAATGGTCGGAATCATATTTCTTGTATTATTTGCAGGATTCATGTTTGCTGCAACATCTATGGATGAGAAACAAGATAGAATTGAAGACCTAGAACAAGACATAGAAAATTGGCAAAATAAATATAGCGACATAAAAACAGCATTAGATAATATAGAGATACCTGAATGTCCACCTGCAACAGTAGTGTGGAACAATCAGACAGAATATGTCTATGAAACTATATGGCACAACAAGACCATATATATAGATAATGCTATCTTCGATGTGAATCGAGATGGTCAAGTAGATTACTATGATACTTGTGAAGTATTGTGGTATATCAAACATGGTAAAAGTTTAGCAGAACAGTGGGTATTTCAGAAGTATGGTAATCCATACGAGAAGCTCTATGATGTAAATCGAGATGGATGTGTAAACACATCTGACATCGATGACATCTGGGCCAACTGTGACATTTATCCCCCTATACCATAGGATGGTGGTGGGTCATTCCCCACCATCTAATACCGAGGTAGTCTAAATAGAAGCAGGCACACGGCTCATAAGCATCCGAGTAATAAATGAAAAAAGTATCTTTACTTAAGAGGGTCATGGTTGGCCTCACCTCCTGTTCGGATGTTGAGATACCGTGGGTATGATGGTGCAAATCCATCCTTCGGTCTAAAAAAACATGACACTAGATGAATGTAAACCAGGAAAGTATGAAGTATTAGACCTAGAATCAGGTCATAAGTTCAATGAAAAGATGGCTTGTTATGGATTATACACAGGCCAAATCATTGATGTAGTTGACAACAAATATGGATTCCCTTTAAGAATCAAAGTATTGGGATCTACTTACTCTGTAGGTAGAGGAATGTGTAAGAAGATAGAAGTGAGGAGATTAGATGGTTAAATGTCCGTATAAAGATAAGTGTTTAGATTACCCTCATATGTGTACAGGGTGTGAACACAATGAAGATGAGAAACAACATTACTATATTCCTAAATCTGGACATCCTTGGACAGTTAGATTTGGAAATATAGATCATTACTATAGGTGTGCTCATGGAACCAACCGAGAAATTGATAGAGATTGAAGATAAGATCAAAGAACATAAAGATATTCTTCTTGAACTCATGAAGTCTCATGAGGAAGAAATTTATAATATCTGTGAAAGCGATCCAAATATGGTAAAAGGAGTATGTCCTGTATGTGATGGTAAAGGATTCATACAAAGTGATAGTAGTAAAAAACTTTGTTATGAATGCGATGGAAGAGAATGGATTTGGTTTAAATTATATACAAAGTGATTGAATGGATTATACTGAAGAATTCCTAGATGGATATAGATATTTTGGAACATGGTCTAGTAAAGCTAAAGTCGGAATGCAGTATAAAGTATATAGCCATGAAGATGTTATAGAAAAGATACAAGAAAATGATTCATTATATAATTGTGGACTATCTATATCTACATTTGTTCATGGAATGCCGAAGTTATTATATATGCCATTTGACTTCGACTCAACTAATTTAGAAAAATCTTTTGATGATGCATACAAACTATTTACATTCTTTAAAGATAGTGGATATAGTTGTATGTTAAATTTTAGTGGCAAAAAAGGATTTCATGTTTTAGTAAAGACTGTGCCAAAAACTTATGGTAAGAATCAATTAAAGTCCATTCAAGTATTTATGAAAAGATTCCTTGGCCTAGAAACATGCGATGAACAAGTATTCAAAGACATCCGTAGATTAATAAGGATTCCTGGAACATTACATATGGGATCAGGAAACATGTGTAATAACCTATTGGTTCATGATGGTGATAAATTATTTGACATCTCAGAATATGCTCCACCATTAGAAAACGAATATACTCCTGATGATTTTAAAAGATATGACTCTACTAATGGTAGAATATATCATCCTTATCCATGTGTTGAAGAAAGGATCTTTGATAAAGAGCCAAGACAAATTATCAGATTTGCTTGGGTTATAGAACAACTTAAAGATAATAAAACAGAAGAAGAGATGCTTGAAATTCCACGTGAGTTTTGGGTTGACTATAATCCAGATTATACATTGTATCAAATACGACACATTGCAGAAGGAAACTATGTACATCCTTCATGTGATACATTACAAGACATGGGATTTTGCTTAGGTGAAGAATGTCCTTACTATCATAAGTGGGATCCAACTAATGTTACACCTAAATTAGAATGTAGGCAATGTAATAAAAAAAAAGAATATAGTGAATTCCGAATAATAAATAAACTTACAAAATCAATATGTAAAGAATGTGTAAGAGAAAATGATAGACTAAAATATAAACAATTAAAAGAAGCTAATAAATGTGTTTATTGTGAAAAAGACTGTGATAGATTCGGTCCCATTTGTACAGATTGTTTAAAAAAGTTTAGAAAACATACAGCTAGATACAGAAAAAAATTAAAGGAACAAAATCTGTGTATAAGATGTGGTAAACCAGCAGCATTTGGCCATGTTAATTGTAATGATTGTCTTGCATATATGAGACATAATAAAAGGATTAGAGACAATGGTGGTTTCGATCCAGAAATTGAAGAAGAAGAGTTTAAACTATTAATAAAAGAAATGGAGAAGCAACATGAAAAGTGAAAGCATAGATATACCAAACAAATGTAATCTCTATCTGTTAGGAGATTTACATTACCCAAGAGGTAAAAGAGAAAAGTTTCTACAAGTTGTAGAAGAAATAAAGAACGACCCACACGCAAAAGTAATTGGATTGGGAGACTTCTGTGAATGTATTAAGGATGGAGATCCTAGATATGATCCAGAAGAGATTGCACACTACATCCAAAAACATGGAAGTAGTATAAATATGGTTCAGAACCAATTTATATTATTTGAAGATGATATACAACCAATCAAAGAAAAGATTCTAGGACTGCACGAAGGAAATCACGAACTACAGTTCCGTAAAAGGAATAGTGTAAATCTTTTAAAAATGGTTTGTGATAGAAATGAAATTCCTTATTTAGGAAGTAATTTCGTTTATTGGACATTGAATGGATCTGATAAAACAACACACATGATGACCAACCATGGAACAGGTGGAGGAGTCAGTTTAGGATATCATCTTAAGAAACTAGACTCTGCAAGTAGGATCCTTAGTAAAGTAGATTTGATTGCTCAAGGACACTCTCATCAATTGACCGTAAATGCATCGTGTGGCCCATTAGACGTAGACTCCGAAGGACTGAAACAAAACAAACAATTTAGATGTGCATGTGGATCGTTTCTAGGTAACTATGACTTAGAGATAGAGAACTATGCAGAAGTTAAAGGGTATCTTCCTTTGCCAATAGGATATGTAAAAGTTATCTTAGATAAAGGAGAAATCTCAGCAGTTCAGGCGGTGCCAGTCTAATGCCAGTTTGTAGCATATGTGATGAAGAGTATGATGAATACGATATGTGCGATGGAATATGTATTGATTGCATGTCAGCAATGTCACAAGAGGATGGAATAGATCTAGATTTAGGATACGACTAATGTGGATATATATAGTATTTGTTTTATTGGTTTCAGCAGTAATATTTGCTCAATGTGTTTTATTAACACAATGGGTTAGTATGCAAAGGATGGTAAAAGCAATGAGAAATGCAAAGAAAGCATACAATATTATGAAATCAATGACAACAAAAATAAACAAAACAAAAGAGGATCGTGGTGCTTATCAATGAAATTACTAAAGTTGCCAGAGTCGTTAACAACATTCTACGACGACGATTCTTTGGTATACTACGACGATGAAACGTTTTACTACAACCATAAGGTAGATGAGGATTTAGTATCTGATATTGAGAACAAAGAATTGTTCTTGATAACAGGATACTATACTCCCACAATCCCTGAATGGAAGAAGAAATATGAAGCCCACAAACCAGAGAATAAACCAACACTTCACTTGATTGGTAAAGGAAAGAAATCTGGTAAGGTATCTGTAAAGGTAGAAAACTTTCTTCCATATTGTTATATTGATGATGAGTTTGGAGAATATAAAACTTATCTTAAAAAGCCAGTAGAAAAAATATACTTTGAATGCAATCCAACAGTTGTTGGGATGTATAGAAAAGCATGTGAAGAAAAGAATATGCAACAGCCATATGAAGCTGATGTATTATTTATAGATCGCTTCTATATCGACTGTGGTGAATATTTCAAACCAAAGGAGGTGCCAGAATTAAATGTCGGAATCTTTGATATTGAAACGAATTTCCCAGTTGATAACAGCATTATTTCTTTTTCTATCAACGATGGGTCTAGTGTATATCACAATAGTATTCATAGAGTCACTCATAGAGAATTAATACAAGACTTATGGGATAGACTAAAAACATTTGATGTAATTACTGGATGGAATGTTGAGTTTGATACTAAACATACCGAGAATGAAGTTAGAAAGTTAATCGGTGATAAGTCCTATAGACTTCATCATGATGTAGGCATCATTGATATGATGATGATAACTAGAAGAATGTGGGCTAAGGAAATTAAAGGCTCATGGTCTTTAGATAATGCAGGTTATAGGATAGCAGGGGAAAAGAAAGTTAAGATTGATAAACATCCAAGAGAATTACCACCCGATGAATTAGAAAAATATAATAACCGTGATGTTGTGTTGCCTAAAATTATAGATGACATAACTGGTGGCCTAGAATGTTTCTTTACTACAGCATGGATGTCTCATACTAGATTAGAGAATACTGATTTAGTTACTAAGATTAATGATATCGAATTATTAAATGTATATCATAAGGCTGGGATTGTATTAAATTCCAAACCACCATATAGTCAAAAACCAACAGGTACAGAAGCACAGTATGCTGCTGCTGATCCTCAAGCAAAGCCAGGAATATATGATAATATAATGTCATTTGATTTGAAGCATGCTTATCCTTGGGCCAGTAGAGCGATTAATGCTACTGCTGAGACAATAGATCCTAAAGGAAAATATGTTGCACCGAATGGTGTTAGGTTTAATGATGGAGAGTCTGTCTTTATCAATGCCTTAGAACATATTATGGATGAGAGAAGTAAAGCTAAAAAACAAATGTATTATTATCTTGATAAAGGCAATGAAAAACTATATAAGAAATATAAATATATAGACTTTGCTTTAAAGACTCAGGCCGCAGCTTTCAGTCATGGAGAGTTTGGGTATTGGCGTTCAAGGATGAGGAACTATGATGCTGCTGAGGCAATCACTCAGACAGCTAAAGGAGTTATCTTTCATACAATGAAGATACTTTCATTCTTAGGATTTCCTTGGGTATATGAACATACCGATTCTGCATATGTCATATGTCCAAAAGAAAGAAAAGAAGAATTGATAGATCTTGTTAATAGTATTGTTAATGAGTATTGTACTGAACAAGGATATAAAGTTCCTGCAGAGTTAGAGTATGAAGACTTCTATCCAGTAGGATATATACATTCTCCAGCACGTAAGGTTCTTGTACCAGAAGGAGTTGACATAACTAACAATGATGATTGGCTAGTAACTGGTATGAATTTCATGAGATCAGAAACTCCTGAAGTGTTAGCTGATATAGAAGAACATTTAGTTATGATGTCACTCCAAAAGAAACCAACTAGCGACTTAATGAAATATCTAATTGATAGAGTAAAAACTATAGATAAATATCCAGATCATGAACTTGGATTAGTAAAACCATATAATAAAAAGATAAGTGACTATGGTAAGAAAAAGAAAGATGGCACTAAGGGGAGTATACCATATCATATTAAAGCATATATAAAAGCACATGAAGAGTACGGATTAGATTTAAATGTTGGTGAGAAGTTTATGATTCTTCCAATTATTACAAAAGAATGGTCTGGAGTGAATGTCGTCAAGAGATCTAAAGTTGAAATTGCATTTCCATTGGATAGCGAATTGCCAGATCAATATAAAATAGACTATGAAAAGTATCTAGAAGCTAACTTGTTCGGTAAGATATATGGATTATTTAATATGACAAAGAAAGATTTGTTTATTGAGATTAGAAAATATATCCCTAATATTAACGAAGCAGATGAAATAGTTGAAAAAGCTAAACAAGAAGTTGCTAGACAAAAGAAAATTGAGAAGTTTAAAAGAGAGCGTCTTAAAGAAATTAAAAAGAAAGAAAAGGCTGCTCTTAAGAAGATAAAAAAATGATAGACACAATTAAGAAAGCAATAGTTTATAGATTAATTATTGTTATATCACAAGCATTATTTATATATGCGGTAACTGGTAGTATAGAGTTTGCTACTGGTATATCATTAGCATTTGCTGTATTAGCAACAGGAATACATATAATATTTGAGAGGCTATGGAAATGAAAGTAGAACTTATAGATTATACTGAAGATGGAATCAATAAAATAGCAACACTTGCAAGAAGTACAAGACTAAATAAATTCGATGACTCAGAGCCAGAAGACTATTGTGATTTGATACCATTGGAAAATGGAAATTATGAAATGAAAGTCACTGATGAATACAAAGAGTGGGAAAAGAAGAACGAGAACTTTATAAGAAGCTTAATTAAAGTACAACATCTTGGAGTCCTTGAACATATTAACTTTACATTCCACGTATCTGAGGTATCTAGATGCTTGACTCATCAGTTAGTCAGACATCGTATTGGATTCTCATATCTACAAATGTCTAATAGACATGCTAAACCAGATATGAATGATTTTGTAATTCCAAAACATAAGAACCCAGATGTAGAAGCAGTGTTTAAAACTAATTTGTATGAAGCTTATAATAATTATTGTCATTTAATTGATGAATTAGGAGTTCCTATAGAAGATGCTAGATATGTATTACCACCAGCATTCTTTACTCATATATCATTTACTGTAAATGCTCGTAGTCTTAGACACTTCTTAGAACTTAGACTACACAAGTCAGCACAATGGGAAATCAGAGACTTGGCTTGTAAGTTGTTTGATGAGGTTTATAAATGGTATCCAATACTATTCGAAGATTTAAAGGAGTTGAGAGATAATGTCTAAAATTAATTGGTTTACAAGAAATTTCCATTATATATTATGTATAACTTTACTTATATTTTGTGGTATTTGGTTATTTCTTTGAGGGATGCTAATGAATCTTAAATGTTTATTATTAGGACACATTTGGGAAATGGAAAGTAAGATACTTGATGGTGGATTATATAGATGTAAAAGATGTAGAAAGTTAGTGTCTAATGTACCATCTTATCATTATCATAAAAGGAGTTGAGGGATAATGCTGATGTGTAAAATATTTGGACACAAATATAGATTCTATAAGTGTGTTAGATGTGGACATAAAAAAGATGGTAGGAAATTAGTAGAATATCCTATGAGAATTTGAGGGATTCTAATGGATGATGATTGGAATATAAAAAAATTTGGAATAGATTGTTGGGAAACTGGAGACCCAGATAGTATGTGGAAAACATACCATGAAAAATATATACAAAAACTTAGAGAAAAACTTATAGATGACTTTAAAGAAATCGCACAAGGAGAATCTCCAGATAATGTTGTATGGGTTGAAACTCTATTATGTGATATTATAGATATGATAAATAAGAGATTTGGCATTGATGATGAATAAGAATGAAAGAAATTGTGGATGTGTTTCTTAATACACCAACTTGTGCTATCTGTAAGAAAATCATAGATAAAGGAGAAGTTTACTGTGAAGATTGCAAGAGGATGTTAGAAATGCTAAAACCTATAGGAGTTGAGAGATAATGATATTTGTAAGGCAAAATGATATTCTTAGAATATTTCCAGAATCAGATGAAGACCAGAAACAATTAGAAGATAGTATTGGTTGGAAAGAAAAAGGCACTTTGATGGAAATTGTTTGTAAATTAAAAGGATATGGAACAGAAGAGTTGAGGGATGTTAATAAATTATAATCTAAATGAGAATATGGAAATAATATCATTTCTATTATTGTTCTTTGGTACTCCAATTATAGGTACAATACTATGGTACGAAGCTGGATTATCTGTTAGTATATGTGGTGCAATAATGTTTATGATAAGTATATTTAGGTTGAATAAATGACAGAAATTTGTGAATGTGGTAATGAGATGACAGAATACTTCTCTTGTTATCTATGTGAGAAATGTTGGAGGACAAAGTGGAAAAATGGTACTAAATGAAAGAACAAAATTTGCTATTTGGTTTTTTGGTCTACTTATATTAATTCCAATCTTAATGGTAATAGCAAAAATTGGACAGCCAATGTTAATTGATAGTACAAATCCATGGGGGAGTTGGTGTTTAGAACAAACAATCTTCTCAGTAGAAGATGCATTATTTAATATTGCACAAATCCTTGGACTATATTTTATCCTAATCTGGATGTGTAGTTGGAAAACAAAAGAAGAAAGAGAGGCAGAAGAATGTATAAAAAAAGTTTAATAATCATATTGATAGCTCTATTGATCCTACCTATGGCAACAGCAGAATTCTATCCTGCTATAGATAGTGATTTTATAGATGCAAGTGATTATCCAAATTATCCTTGGGCAGCAGTAATAAAATATACACAACAAGAGAACATAGTTATAGAAGGAAAGACAATACATAATGCACCGTACTTTGGTATATTTATAAAAAATTGTGTAAATGTAACTATAAGTAACTGTTCATTTTATAACATACAATCTAGTGCGATTTGTATTAAGTATTGTGATCACGTAAATGTATATAATAACACAGTTATCAAGTCTTGTATGAATAAAGATCAAGAAGGAATATCATTACAAGATTGTAATAAATTTAAAGTATATAATAATACAATAATTGATTGCCACAAAGAAGGTATTGATGCTAAGTCTGGCTCTAACAACGGTTCAATATATAATAATATAGTAGTTAATTCTAAAGATGCTAGACCTGGAATATATGTAGATGCTTTCGAAGACAATACAATCAACGTAACTGTAGCTAAGAATATATTACTCGGAACTGGACAAGGGATATCATTAGCTACTGAAAGTGGTGGATCATTAAAAGATATAGCAGTAAAATTTAATTATGTAATAGTGGATAGTAATGCATTTTCTATACATCGATATAATAATCCTGGAAGTAATAAGAAAGAAAATCTTCTAATTACTAATAATTTATTTATTAGTAATGAGGCAAGATCATTACACATCACTGACCATCCATCTAATTTTCTTAACTTAAGAATATTACAAAATATGAACGTAGGTCCAACAGTGTGGGTGCCATGAATATAACAATCTGTAGATTTTTCATATCAAATCTAGAATTTAACTATGCAAAAGAATTAAAACGTAGAGGATATAATGTTAATTGTATATCATTCTATAGAGTTGATAAGAAGTATGCAGACGTCTTTGATAATGAATACTATGTTATCAATGAAGTATTTAAAAATGAGAGAGGAATTGGTAAGACGTTAATTCCTAAACTAATCAAAGATATGAGTACCTACTCAAATATGAGTAAGTTAATTAAGTCAATAAGAAAAATCAAATCAACAATCTTTATTGGAGTTGGAGAACCTAACATATTTCCAGCACTGATTGGTCTAATATTAAACAGGAAAATATCTAAATATATATATCTTCCATATGATATAACTTATTATAGATATAAAGATATTAAAAAGAATGCAGTCTATGATTGGTTTCCTGAAGGATATCTATATAGACGAGCAGATCTAATATTACATAGAGGATCACCACTTGAATTAGTTGAATTACCTTATAAATATAAAGATAGTGTAAACTTGATTCTAAACTGTAATACTAAACATGAGAAAACTAATACAATGAATAAAAGTAATATATCAGTTGTTTGTGTTGGATTAATTGAAACAGAGGGAGAATCATTTGAAAAGACTAAAGAAGTCTTTGAAACACTGATGTCGCAAGGGATGGCTATACATGTATACCCTTTAAATTATGAGCAACTATCTTCGGTTTTGAACCTAATATCTTCGCATAAATACCTAACTATACATCCTCCAATCTTTGGTGAGGAGTTCATAAAAGAGATAAGTAAATATGATTATGGACTAATGTTAGATACTACTGATGATGAAATAGCACATCCAGACTTGAATCGATTTGCAATTTCAAATAGAGTTGGAACATATTTAGAAGCTGGCCTACCAGTTATAGCAAGTAAAGAATTAGAGTTTGTTTGTAGTATCTTATCTTATAGACAATGTGGAGTAATTATGTCGCAACCAAAACAAATATGTAAACAATTAAAGAAAGTTAATTACGACACCTTACTAAAGAATGTAGATGATACCAGAAAGAAATACTCTATAGAAGATAACGTTGATAAATTATTGGTGAAGTTAGATGGATATTAATTCATTTAAATCATTATTAGGAAAACTTAAAACATGGCAAGCTCGACTAGCAACATACATTGCTATGGTAAACTTCGGTATGATATTTTATCTATTCATAACCCAGAACAATTGGCTTCCTTGGTATACATGGGTAGTGTTAGCTGCTGTAGGAGTAATATTCATAGTTGGGTTCGATACTAAACTAGTTATGCCTAGTCAGTATTCATATGAATGGGAAATCAACCCAGCAGTGCAAAAGTTTTTAAAGAACCAAAAAAAGATAATGGATAAATTAGAAATAGAGGAAGAAGAATGAAACAATTTAGAACAGAATATGTTTTAGGATGGAAGATAGTAGAAAGCAATTACAAAGACGACTTTGAGAATCAAATCAATGAGCTAATGGAAATGTTTAACTTTGAGGACTTTCAATTCTCTACAGTAATTGATCATAATGGAGAAATGGTTTATACTGGTATAGTACTTCTCCAAAAGAAAGGAGAACCTCTTCCAGATTATGATTGTAATTTTTGTCCAGCAACCACAATGATTGGAATAGATATTGGTGAGAAAGAATGAAAATTGGTTTCGTAGGAACTCAAGGAACAGGAAAGACTACTTTAGGATATGAACTGGCGGCATATTTAAAGAAACAAGGACAGGATGTATATGTCTTGTCAGAAGTGGCAAGGAGTTGTCCACTTCCTATTAATGAGAAGACAACTAAAGAATCACAACTATGGATTATTGGTAAGCAGATGACCCGAGAACAATCTGCAAAAGGCAAGATTTATATTACTGATAGAACAATCCTTGATCCCTATTGTTATGGACTTAGAATAGATCCAGAGTTCTTTAAGAAATTTAGAGAGTTCATTAAAGCGTATATGACTACCTATGATTATGTGTTCTATTTACCACCCAATGATAAGTATTTAATAGATGATGGAACTAGAAGTACCAATAAAGAATTTAGAGACGAGATTAATAAATTAGTATTAGAAACTTTAAAAGATGTATGTCCAAATTATGTAGAACTAAAAAACAATAATTTGATGAATGTAATTACCAAGATTGTATATTAATATGGAACAAACAAAGAAGTGTATAGAAAGTATTATAGACGATTTAGAGATAGAGTTGAGTGGGTTATCCCCTGCTGGTAGTAGAACTAGATATCTCATTAAACAGGGATATGTAGACGGAATTGTCAAGGCGATTGAAATCGTCAGGAAGTATGGTGAAATGTATGAAAGCTAAGATTACAAAAATGGATATTGATGAAGCTAAGGACCGTAAAGGTAAGCTTGGTATGTCCAATGATGAGTTCGATCAAATAGTCAAAGACAAACAAGATGAATTGTTTTCTGACTTAAGAAGTCTCATCTTTGAATGGAGAGATCAAGATGACGTCAAAGAGAAAAAAATGATGTCAAGATTACCTAATGGTAAGGTTGTGTTCTTAGATAGATCAGATGATCCAAATAAAATGAAAACTGGCACTCCATATATCTGTGCAGTATTTGAGAGAGAAAGAGAAGCATTTGCTAAGATTATATGTGAAGAATATAAACCAAAGATTTATGTCCTTCCATCACATTTAGTAAACATTGTTTATCGTGATGAATCAAATAAAACAAGACAGATAATGCCAGGTCCTCAATACACATCATATGGTGAACGTATGATGTATTGTATTAAAAAATGTGAAGACTTAGGATTCACAGAAGTTAATATAGTATTTAGAGGAAACCAAAGTAAGAAGGAGATATAATGGGATTTAGATGTAAAGTATGTGGATTTAATACTATTTTCTTGTATTGGTCTAGTGGACGATTCTTTCCATTAGATGAACTAAAACGTTTGTTAGATACTAAAGAAGATTTATCAGTTCCTGTATGTTATAGATGTTGTAAGAATTTATTAAATTACCCATGATAATATGAAAAAATATAAAATCGGTATTCAAGTCTCATCATATGGAGATAGATGTGGAATCGCTACATATTCAGAGAGACTGTGTAATGCATTAAATAACTTAAAGAAAGATAAAGATGGAAATGAAGTAGAGGTAGAAGCATATCAGTTCATTAATAAACCAAAGAAAAATACAGACATTATTAGTCTACAATTTGAACCAGGACTTATGCCTCCTCCAACTATGCAACATATGACCAATACATATTCACAACCAATTGTTGTGACAGTACATCATATAGGATATCTTCCACAAATGTGGGGATTAGTAGAAGGATTCCATTTCCATAATGTAGAACAATTTGAGGATTATGAAGAACAACCATGGAATAAAAGAGTAATCCCTCATCCAGCTTTAGTATATCCAAATAAAGATAAAATGGAAATCCGAAAGAAGTTAGGTCTTCCATTAGATAAAAAGATTATAGGAACATTTGGATTTATTACTGGAACTGGTAAGAATCTTCCAGAGACCGTCAGACATCTTTTAAATAACTTATCATCTGACGAATTCTTATATCTAGGAACTGCTTTTTGGAAAGGCGGAGACTTAGGAAGGAAGGAAGCAATAGAATATGTTGTTAGTGAACTAGGCAAAGAAAATCAATTTAGGTTAGATTCTGAATTTGTATCAGAAGAAGAACTAAATGAAAAGATGCAAGCATGTGATCTACTTTGGGCATGGTGTAATGTACCAAAACATGGTAAAGGATCACAGTCTGGTGCAGTAGCAGATATGTATGGAGCAAGACGTAAACTGATTGTAAAAGACTCAGCACACTATTCATTTATTGGACAACAAGATAAAGTATTAGTCGGTAGAGAAGATCCAAAAGACTTTGCAATTGATGTACTAAATGCACTAAGAAGTGAAGACTTAGATGACATACAAGATCCAGAATGGTTATCTTGGGAAAATCAAGCAGTTGAATATTTAGATTTCTTCCAAGAAGTGTTAGGTGAGTAATATGCCAGATAGAGATAGAAAAGGACCAAGAAAAAGATCTCCAAGATCAAGTAAACCAAAAGGCGGAAGAAAAAAAGGTGATTGTTAATATGACTAAAGAAAAAGTATTACTAGTAGGAGACTCATTAGATGGTCCAACTGGATTTGCAGTAAATGGTGCAAATATAGCATGGTCATTAGCAGATGAATACGATGTTCATTACCTTGGACTTCAATCATACAAGAAAGAGTTATTGAATTTAACGATTGAAGAAGAGGAACGCACTATCACACATCATCCTAATCTTCCTAGAAATGGACAGCAATGGGATTTTGGTACTAGAAGTCTTCCTAAATTAATGGATGAGTTACAACCAGATGTGTTGTTTACCATAAATGATATACAAATGATTAATCATGTACCAGAAGTAATGTGTCCAAACACTGTGTCCATACCAATCTTAGATCTACCATCAAAAGAATATATTGGTGATGAAGCAGTTAGTAGAAAAATTAATGGCGAAGTAACGAAGTTCATGGAACAATATCCAAGAGATTGTAAATGGATTGCCTACTGTCCTCAAGATGGAGATCCTCCAATGAAGAGGTGGGAATTTATTTATAAGATGGCGGATAAAGTTGTTGCAATGTCTCAATATGGACAAAATGTATTTAAAACATACTATAATATGGATGTTCCTTATATATGGCATGGAGTAGATTCGAGCATCTTTTACCCTGCAGAAAAACCTGAGAACTTACAAGATAAGTTTGTTGTTGGTGACATCAATAGAAACCAACCTAGAAAGCAACCAGTTAGAGTCATTGAGGCGTTTGCTAAATTTGCTAAGGACAAAGACGATGTTCTATTACATCTTCAAAAAGATTGGAACGATGTCTTTGGATGGCCATTACAATACTTTACTGACTTATATGGAGTTACATACAATTGTATCAAACCAGGAATGTTAGGCATGAGTAGAGAAGAAGTTGCTCGATGTTATAATGCATGGGATGTTAATATGATGTGTACTGGTGGAGAAGGATTTGGTTTAGCGTTTGCTGAATCAATGGCTTGTGGTGTACCAAACATTGCTTGTGATTATACTACATCTAAAGAACTAATAGATGATAAATGGCCAAGACCACGTGGTTTATTAGTAGACTATACATTGCACTGGCAAAAGATGGATGTTGCTGCTGTTCGTAGATCTCTTGTTGATACTAATAGTTTAGTTATGGCATTGAATCAATATTATGAAGATCGTGAGATGTTAGCTAAACATAGTGACAATGCTGCTAAGTTTGCTGCAAAACATTTGACAATTAAGAAACAACAAAAGCAATGGAGAGATCTAATAAAAGATACTCTTAGTGAGTAATATGATCTGTCCAAAATGTGAAACTGATAGTTGGAAAGTTAAGTCATCATATAGACTTAAGAAGAATGGATTGATCGTAAGAGTTCGTGTTTGTAATAAATGTAGAAATGAAGTAAAAACTATAGAAATTCCAAAACACGATTACGATCAATTACAACAACTAGTAAAAGACTTTAGAAGTACAGTAAACACATTCTTAAAAAGGAAACCATATTATATGTGATATTATGAAAAAAGAAAATGTTGATACATGGACATTGATATGTGATACGTGCAACTATGAATGGACTGCAATCTATGAAACATATGGAGATGTAGATTGGAAATGTCCAAAATGTGAATCAGAAGAAAACGTATCTATGTTAAAATATGAACCTGGAGATCCCAAGTTCTATGAAAGAGAATTAAATTTAGGAAAAGGTGGAGCGTTACACGCAAGATGATATTAATATTGTGGGACAGTCTTAGAATAGATTGTATAGAACCATTGAAGGGAATCTTCCCTGAGGAAACTTGGAGTAAATACCAGACTATTGAGGGATTTACTGCACCAGTTATTGCCAGTACATTTACTGGTAAGACACCAGAAGAATTAAATCTACCTAGAGATCCATCTGCATTCTATCATTCAATTGATCCAGAATTAGTTGATGATACATTGTTTGATCACTTTGATAGCCATATCAGTGTAGGTAGATTAATTGGACCTGGATCAGAAGTGTGTCCATTGCCACCATCAAGACGTGGTAATTTTAAGATACTTCCTCCAATCAATTGGAATGCAGTATCTAATTGGGACATAGATATATTTAATTATGTAGGACAAAAATGGAGCAAATCAAATGATAGTTGGTGGGATCTAATCTATTGGCACTCATTTGTAACTCACGGTCCTTGGTCTATATATGATTCAATGGGAGCTAAAGAATCCCCAGAAGTAATCAACTGTGATAGACTAATGAGGAGAATGGCTGAGACAGATCCAGAAGGATTAATGGATTGGTATATGAAAGGAGTTAAATATGCAGCAGCAACACTTAGAGGACTAGACGCTATCTGTGGTGGCAAAGAAACTATTATATGTTTTGCGGATCATGGAGAAGCATTAGGAGAGGAAATAAATGGTCAACGAATTACAGGGCATTTTCAGGGGATGCATAAACATCCTTTGCTTGGTACTGTTCCTGTATGGATTAATCGAGATGTTGAGATTCCTAGGGATATAAACAACCTTACAATGAAAGATTGGGTTGTTGAGATGTATAATAAGTATGAGAAAAATAATCCAGAATATCAAAAATGGAAGGAAGAATGTTATGGAACTAAATGAATTAAGAGATGAATTACATCAATTAGCAGTAGAGAAAGGATTTTGGAAAGCATCTGATGATGTTCCTACTAAACTTATGTTAATTGTTAGTGAACTTGGAGAAGCTTGTGAAGCCGATAGACATGGAGACTGGGACAACTTTAAAGAAGAGATAGCTGATACATTCATTCGTTTGCTTGATCTTTGTGGACATCTAGATATAGATATAGACAATGAAATCTTAAAGAAGCACGAAATAAATAAAGGAAGACCGATGCTTCATGGAAAAAACTACTGAACTTCCTTTAAATATAGAACCTCCTTGGAGATTCGACCGTTATGATTTAGATTATGAAGACTCCATATTGTCTACATTTGCAACTCCACGTTCTGTTATAGCATTTTATACTCTATTTATGATAGCAATTGCAATAGCTATATCATGGGTGCTTTATGTCATCTAGGCCAAATAAAGATAAATACTATCTAAATATTGCTAAAGCTGTATCAGAAAGATCACCATGTTTAAAAAGAAAAGTTGGTGCAGTAATAGTCAAAGACGACTGTATAGTATCTACAGGATATAATGGGCCAGCAAGAGGAGATCCTCATTGCGATGTATGTTATAGATTACATGTAGAAAGTGGACATAATTATCAAGATTGTCCAGCAGTTCACGCTGAAGAAAATTCTATTATAAATGCGGCTAGATATGGTATGTCTGTTAAGGGTGGAGTATTATATCTATATGCTGATGGTGGGGTAGAACCATGTCAAAGATGCCAAAGGGCTATAAAAAACTCGGGGATTGTTTCTATAAGATATTAAATCCAACTAATGGAGCGATAAATTCAATGAATAATAATGGTTTAACTTGGACATTTGCCTCATCAGTAGCATCATTTAGTGGTAATATAAATGCATATGGATGGTCTGATTTAGTTCCAGAAGTTGACCCAAATGAAGATGGATCCACTAAAATTAGATTTAAAAAAGACGATATGTATTTTGAGATGACAAGAGAGCAAATGTACAATCTAAAATTTATATTAGATAATGATGGATATACAATAGAATCCTGTCCA
>Ga0272443_10002909_pt1 | contig 21009 bp, 25 predicted proteins | sample SSMAcet12_FD_193581 | JGI IMG/M metagenome (GOLD analysis project Ga0272443, IMG submission 193581) | Marine sediment archaeal communities from Little Sippewissett salt marsh, Falmouth, MA, United States - SSM-Acet-12 | ecosystem: Environmental > Aquatic > Marine > Wetlands > Sediment ... | reverse complement strand
CAACAGGAAACGATCCGGAAAAAGGAGGATGTAACCATGTCGATAGCTAAAGTTGAAGGTAAAGCCCCTGATTTTACAGCACCCGCGTTTCACGAAGAAACGTTTAAACAGATCAAACTCTCCGACTATCTGGGAAAGTGGGTGTTGCTCTGTTTCTACCCGGGTGATTTTACGTTTGTCTGACCAACAGAACTGACGGCAGTTGCCGCTCGTTATGAAGAATTAAAGAAACTGGGCGTCGAGGTGTTTTCCATGAGCGTGGACAGCGTTTTCAGTCATAAAATCTGGCAGGAAGAAGAACTGTCCAAGATGATAGAAGGCGGAGTTCCCTTTCCCATGTTATCCGACGCGGGAGGCAATGTGGGAAAGGTCTATGGGGTCTATGACGAAAATGCGGGAGTTAACGTTCGAGGGCGATTTATTATTGATCCCGACGGCGTTATAGTGGCCATGGAGGTTCTGACTCCTCCTGTCGGCAGAAATGTGGAGGAAACGATCCGCCAGGTAAAGGCGTTCCAGCATGTCCGCGAAACGGGAGAAGTTATGCCATCCGGGTGGGTACCGGGCAAGCCGACACTTAAACCGGGACCGGAGCTTGCCGGCAAGGTCTGGAAGGTCTGGAAACCGGAATAACGGGCATTCCCCGGAAGGAAAAGCGTTTCACGATGCATCGTGAAACAACAGAATGTCTGATCGGAGGTTACAACACACATGCTTAACAATACGATGTTGGATGAATTGAACAAACAGATAAACAGAGAGATCTATTCAGCGTACCTGTACATGTCCATGTCCGCGTACAGCCAGTATATCGGGCTCAAAGGTTTCGCCAACTGGTTCATGGTGCAATACAATGAAGAGATGGAACATGCCATGAAGATATATACGTACGTTAACGACCATGGGGCACAGGTGGAGCTGATGGCAATCGATGAACCCCCCGCTGAGTTCGACTCGGCCCTGGATATGTTTGAGAAGACTCTCGAGCATGAGCAATTTATCACGAAATCGATCAATGACCTGGTAGATCTTGCGATTACAGAAAAGGATCACGCGACAGAGATATTCCTGCAGTGGTTTGTAACCGAACAGATTGAGGAAGAGGGTAACGATAACGATATTATCAGCCAGCTGAAACTCATCGGGGACAATGGGAACGGTCTTCTCATGCTCGACAGGGAACTGGGGAACCGGGTTTACACACCCGAGACAACCCCGTGAGAGCCACGAATAGTGTGTCAATAAATCAGGAAGGAGAACAGCAATGACAGAGAGACTTCAGATCTATAAATGTGAAGTGTGCGGGAATATTGTCGAGATGCTTCACGAAGGTAAGGGCGAACTGGTATGCTGCAATAAGACCATGAAACTTTTCGAAGAGAACACCGTCGACGCGGCCAAGGAGAAGCATGTTCCTGTTAAAGAGGTTGCAAACGGCATCGTAAAAGTGAAGGTCGGCGAGGTTGCCCACCCGATGGAGGAGAAGCATTACATCGAGTGGATAGAGATAATTTCAGACGGAAAGACGTACAGGCAGTTCCTGAAACCGGGAGACGCACCCGAGGCCGAATTTAAGGTCGAAGGTGATCAGGTTACGGTTCGCGAATATTGTAATATACACGGTCTTTGGAAAAATTAACATAAGGAGGTCTTTGAATATGGATTTGGCTGAATATTTTGACAACACAAAGGGATTTGGTGTTTTTGCGACGGCGGACTCAGAGGGTAATGTAAACGTGGCAGCCTTATCAAGGCCTACAATAATGGATGACGGTACCGCAGCATTTCTCATGTCGGGCCATCTGACTCACAACAATCTCCAGTCCAACCCTCACGCGGCATATTATTTTGTGGAGAAGGGTGGTGGTTTCGGGGGAAAACGGCTTTTTCTCACAAAGATTAAAGAGACAGAGGATAGTGATTTAATGAATACGTTGCGGAAGAAAAGATACCCGATCTTTACGACAAAGTATGACAATGAATCCAAATACGTTGTTTTCTTTCGTATCGACAAGGTCTTACCGCTTGTCGCGGATGGCATATTGAAACCGGGTGCAAAGATCGAAAGATAGTAAAGCCCTCGCTATCTCATTATCTGCAATGATGGAGGGAACAGTCATGAACGAGAATCTGGAAAGAGCAAAAAATATGCTTTCCACCGCTCTCGAGATGGAAAAGAAGGGGAAAGCTTTTTATAAACATACCGTTTCGACCTGTAAAAACGAACTGGGCAGAGAAATCTTTCAAATGCTGATGGAAGATGAGGATGTTCACATGGATCGTATCAGGTCCATATATGAAACCCTGGCAGGTAAAGAAGCCTGGCCTGAAAACTGGAAAGATTTACATACAAAACATGAGGGGCTCGGCGTCGTCTTCGAGAAGATGGCGAAAAAACAGGGTACTGAGATAGCGGTGGATGCCAGCGATCTTGAGGCCCTCGATACAGGAATCGATTTCGAGGCGCAATCTGTCAAGTTTTACGAGAAACAACTTGCAGAGGCCACCGATCCCCTGGAGCAGGAATTCATCAGGAAAATGGTCGCCGAGGAGAAAGGACACCACGCTGCTCTGACAGATATGAAGTTCTATCTTTCCGATCCGGCAGACTGGTTTCGCGAAAAGGAAAGAGGCGGGCTTGACGGGGGGTAAGCAGCGATACCCCTTAATTCGTCATTGTACTGCCTGAAGCGCGCATCGTTTTTTTGTAAACACCCTCCCTCTTGTCTGTGCTGCACGCGGACAAGAGGGAGCAATTGAGAGGAGAAAACGATGAAACGGCTGTTGTTATTCTTCATGGCCACGGTGCTTTGTGTTTTTACTTCTTACCTCCCCGGCGTGGCTGCCAAATCATCTCCTTCAACAGGTGACGGCCTGCATGAAATAACCCTTACCGTCCCTTCAGAACTCAGCGAGAGAAGCTATCTCGGTCTCCCCTCTTCCGGCGTATTCAAGGTACATGAAATTGAAGCGGAAATAGTAATCATTGAAATTTTCAGTATGTATTGTCCTCACTGTCAGCGCGAAGCGCCCAGGGTTAACAGATTGTATCGTGAAATTGAGGGGAATCCTCTTCTGAGAGGCAGGATCAAATTGATCGGTATAGGGGTGGGAAATTCCTCCTATGAAGTGGGGATATTCAAGAAAAAATATGACATTCCCTTTCCCCTTTTCCCGGACAAAGATTTTTCTATTCACGAGATCCTGAAAGAAGTCAGAACCCCCTATTTTATGGGAATCACAATCGACAATGATGGGACCTGCCCTGTCTTTTACTCAAAACCGGGCGGCATTGGGGATACCGATCAATTTCTGCAAACGATAGTTCGGCTCTCCGGATTATCACGGGATAAGTAAAATGAAGAAATATCTTTTTTTAGTATTCTTTTCTGGACTGGTCGTGCCCCTTTTTCTATATACCGGCGCCTACGGCCTTTCAGATGTTTTTCAAAAGAACATTTATAATCCGGGGAAACTCAAACCCACGGACAGTCATTTGAAGGTTGCGACAGGAGATCGGGCTCCCGATTTTACGCTTCCTGCGATCTCGGGCGAAGAAATTTCCCTTAGCAGGTATTCCGGGGAAAAGAATGTGGTGATATCTTTTGTCCCTGCCGCATGGACACCCGTCTGTTCGGATCAGTGGCCCGGCTATAACCTCGTAAAAGATATATTTGATGAAAATGACTCTATACTCCTCGGAATTACAGTGGACAGTATCCCGACGCTCTTTTCGTGGACCAATCAGATGGGAACACTTTGGTTTCCGGTGCTCTCCGATTTCTGGCCCCATGGGAAGGTGGCGCAGTCCTTCGGCGTATTACGCACCGATGGAACTGCTGAAAGGGCAATCTTCATAATCGATAAGGGGGGAATTATTCGCTATATCGATGTACACGATATCAACAGGAGACCTTCACTGGAGTCTATCGTTAGAGAGCTGGAAAAACTTGGCAGATAGACTGCTGGCTTTCCCCGCCGGTCGCTCCCTGGATGACCCCGGATACACTATTTTTAAGTCGAGAATACGAAACAGTTAAACGAGACTCCCGGTTATACGGGTAAAAGGAGAACACACCATGGAAACTAAAAAATTAGGAAGCCTTATTGATATTGCAATAGAAAGGGAAGAGGAAGCCTATGACTTTTACATGGGCCTTTCAGGCAGGATTGAGGATGAAAGTGTCAAGGAGACACTGAAGTTTCTTGCACGTGAGGAAGAAAAACATAAGGAGTTCCTGGTCGATTATCGTGACGGAAGGTATGGCGCGGATGCATTACGGGTGGCCGATGTTGTCGATTATAAAATCGCCGAGTATCTGGAAGAACCCGACATAAAGGAGGACATGAACAGCAAGGATGTGTATCTTGTCGCTGCTCACAGAGAACTCCAATCATATAATTTCTACAAGGCCCTCGCCGATCTTCACCCGGACGGTCAGGCAAAAACAATGCTTCTCAAAATGGCCAACGAAGAGATGAAACACAAAGAAAAAGTCGAATATCTGTACAGCAATACCGCCTTTCCGCAAACAGCGGGAGGGTAATCTTTTTGGTCACCGTGTATGTGGATGGTGTAAGGTGAATCATTGCAAGAAAGGGGGCATATCAAATGTCATATTTAACTCCGAAAACGGCAGACGAAATTCCCGTGTCTTTTAATAAAGCGCCTTCCGGAGCATGTATCCTCTGTATGCTTCTCTGTCTTCTGACGCTCTTCTTCTGGTCCCCGGTGACCTATGCGCATGGACCGGGCGACATCACACTGCAGTATGATTCAAGTTCTCACTTATTAAGCGTCACTGTCTTACACCCGGTATCCGATCCGCAGAAACATTATATTAAGACGATAACGATCACAAAAAACAAAGACCCTCTTGAGACACATGTTTATAAGAGCCAACCGGAATCCTCTCCCTTTACATATACGTATAACGTGAAAGCCGAAGAGGGAGATATCTTTGAAGTGAAGGCTAAATGTAATTACTTCGGATCAAGGACAGCAACCCTCACGGTTGGTAAGTAAAATAATCTATCACCTGGAAACCAACGAACGGGGGGCGGGATATGGTCGCAATTCACGCAGGTTGTATGCTGGCGGGGCTTTTCGGCATGGCTGCCGGTATTACCGTAGCGCTGTCCGCGAGAAAAAAACGGTGGTGGCTTTCAATCCACAAAACGTGTGGCGCCACCGGAGTTCTCTTTGTAATTCTTGGTTTTGCAGGGGCGATATATATGGTTTCCCGATATACCGGCACTCACTTCGCAGTACCGCATGCATATCTGGGTATTGTAACGATTCTTTCTGCTTTGTTCACATTCACAATGGGAATTACGCAGCTCAAGGCAGGTAAAAAGAAAGCCCGAATACGCTTGACACACCGGTGGTCCGGCCGTGTAACGCTTGTACTGATGCTTGTTAACATACTATCGGGAGTATCTCTTGCAGGCATATTCTGAAGGAATGGTCCATGGCATAGCGAGAGAACGTCTAGGCACCGTTCTACCCCGGCCACACGAATAAACCCGTACAGAGGGACCGTATCGCTCAATTTATTTCCGTCACGGCTTGTAAAGCAACGCGAACAAAAACTCTTAAAACAGGAGGTATGCTATGGACTTTCCTGAGTTTTCTCTGGACACCTCACTGCTGCAAAACGCAAAAGTGCCGAAACAGGAGGTTACGTACGATCTTCTTATTCTGGGAGGAGGTCCCGCAGCCATGAGCGCGGCGGTGTACGCTGCCCGCAAGATGATAAATTGTGCTGTTATTACAAAGGATTTCGGGGGCCAGGTACGCGAGACATCCGAGGTGGAAAACTGGCTTGGATTTCAGAACATCAATGCCAGAGATCTTGTCGCCATGTTTACGGAACATGTTGAGGGCTTTGACATTGCTGTCAGCCTCGGTCCGGCTGTTACCGAAGTCACGAAAGAGAAGAACACCTTTAAAATTACAACGGACAACGGCAAAACATATTCAAGTTACACTATTATCGTGGCGACGGGTAAACGTCACCGCCCTCTTAACGTTCCGGGAGAAGCAGCTTTTGTGGGAAGAGGCATAGCCTATTGCGCTACATGCGACGCACCCTTCTTCAGGGGGAAAAAGGTAATGATAGCGGGTGGCGGGAATTCGGCCTTTACCACAGCGATAGACCTGTTGAAGGTGGAAGCGGAAGTCACTCTGGTTAACTTTATCAAGGGGTGGCAGGCGGACGAAGCCCTGCAGAAAAGAGTGAAACAATCCGACAGGGCAACCTTGCTGGATTATCACCAGGTTATAAGGATCGAGGGTACAGACAGAATTGCCGCCGTCGTTTTGAAAAACCGGGAGGATGACAAAGAAGAATACCATGACACAAACGGGCTCTTCGTGGAGATAGGGCTTCTCCCCAATAATGAATCGATCAAGACCCTTGTTGCATTGAATGAACACGGCGAGATCACTATCGATTGTGCCTGCCGGACCAGTGTTGAAGGAGTCTTCGGTGCCGGCGATGTTACCACTGTTCCGCATAAGCAGATTATCATCGCCGCCGGCGAGGGAGCCAAGGCCGCATTGTCGGCGTACGATTACCTGATCAACAAATCTCTCATGTAAGGAGACGAGCCGTGGGAATACTCAAGGAAAAAGACAGGGAAAAACTGACAGGTATCTTCAAAGAACTTAAGGAAGATGTGAAGATCATGCTCTTCACCCAGGAAATGGAATGTATGCACTGTGAGGTGACCAGAACGCTGCTTGAGGAAATATCCGGGATCTCAGAGAAACTTTCCCTTACGGTACACGATTTTGTAACGGAAGCTTACCTGGCACGGAAGTACGGGGTGGACAAGATCCCTGCCACTATTGTCTCGGGTGACAGGGATTACGGTATCCGCTTTTATGGAGTCCCTTCGGGTTACGAGTTCAATGTCCTGATAGAAGACATTCTGTATGTGGGGAAACGAGACCCCGAGCTGGATGAAAACGTAATGGTCGAACTGGCCAAGATCGATCAACCGGTTCATATACAGGTCTTAATCTCCCCTACCTGCCCCTATTGTGCAAGTGCGGTCCGCACTCTTCACCGGTTTGCTATCGCAAGTCATCACATTACCGCTGACATGGTGGAAAGTTCCGAATTTTCTTTCCTGGCGGTAAAGTACAATGTGCAGGGAGTCCCCCACACCGTGATAAATGAAAAGCACAGTATAGTAGGCACACACCCGGAGATAGACTTTGCCCGTAAGATACTGGCGGCTATCGGAAAATAGAGGACTGCTCTTGCATATTCATCCGGAGTGATTATTATGAAAGTATGGGTGATATTCATTATTGTCTTATCGTTTATCTCAGGGGGCTGTTCGAACGATAACGCGAACAATACGGGCGACGCCATTACCATGAAAAAGCAGGATCAAAAAATTGAAAAGGCAACCTTTGCAGGTGGATGTTTCTGGTGTATGGAATCTCCATTTGAAAAACGTGCCGGTGTTATAGAGGTAGTATCAGGTTATACGGGAGGCCGGACGGCGAATCCCACGTATGAAGAAGTGTCTTCAGGAAACACGGGACACCTTGAAGCGGTTCAGATTACCTACGACCCGGACAGAATATCCTACCGGGAACTGCTTGATATCTATTGGAAACAGATAGATCCAACCGACTCGGGAGGGTCATTTGTCGATAGAGGCTCTCAGTATACACCCGCCATCTTCTACCATAACGGGGAGCAGAAACATCTGGCTGAAATCTCCAGGGAGAATATTGACAAGTCGGGGAGATACAAAAGTCCCGTGGTTGTTGAGATACGCGAATATTCAACCTTTTATGAGGCGGAAGAATATCATCAGAACTATTATAAAAAATGTCCCTTGAAATATAAATATTACCGGCACCACTCGGGGCGCGACCAATACCTGCGGGAGGTATGGAGAGACGACATGGAGAACACTCAATCTCACTTTAAGAAGTTATCGGATAAAGAGCTCCAGGAGAAGCTCACCCCTCTTCAATACAGGGTGACCCAGGAGAATTTTACCGAACAGCCGTTCAATAATGAATACTGGAACAACAAACAAGAGGGAATCTATGTCGATATCGTGTCCGGTGAACCCCTTTTCAGTTCCCTCGATAAATATGATTCCGGAACGGGCTGGCCGAGCTTTACGCAACCGATTACACCTGACGCTGTTGTAAAAAAAGAAGACAAAAGCCTCTTTCCCGTTAGAATGGAGGTGAGAAGCGCGATTGCCGATTCTCACCTCGGGCATGTCTTCAATGACGGCCCGGAACCCGGCGGCCGCAGGTATTGTATCAACTCTGCTTCTCTGAAATTTATTCCGAAAGAAGAACTCGGAAAAGAAGGGTATGGTGAGTATACGAAGCTGTTTAAATAGGTGACGTCACAATGCCGTCATGCGAAGCTGATAATAGCGGGCTCTTTCTTCAACCCTTTGGAAGTGATGTATGAAAGACCGCAATCCCTTGAAAGACAAAGCAGAAATAGCGAGACCGGGAAAATTGACAATATTCATATAATCGGTCATACCTATACCGGTATTGCACTCTCTATAAAGGGATATAGCTCATTTACACCGAGCGCTGAAGTTCGGAGACAAGTACAGGTCCTTTACAGCATTGGAAGCGGCAAGTGACCCTGAGCAAATTCTATCAAAGGAGGCAATCACAATGGGAACAAAGGGGAGAGACATTGTAGGGATGGATGTGGATCAGCTCATTACCTTACTTAACAAGGCACTGGCGGATGAATGGTTGGCATATTATCAATACTGGATCGGCGCAAAAGTGGCCAAGGGTCCCATGCGGGGAGCGGTCGTTGCGGAACTTGAAGAGCACGCAACGGACGAGTTGAGGCATGCTGTGATGCTTACACAGAGAATTCTGCAACTTGGCGGCATACCGATCCTCAAGCCGGAAGACTGGTACACAATGACCAATTGCGGTTACGAGCCGCCGGAGGATTTTTATGTAAAGGCTCTTCTGGAACAGAATATACAGGGTGAACAGTGCGCGATCGAGGTATACAACAGGTTACATAAACAGACAAAGGACAAGGACCCGATTACCTTCGCAATCGTAGAAGAGATCCTCAGAGATGAAGTGGAACATGAAGATGACCTCCAGGCCCTTTTAGAAGACATGGAGCTTATAAAGGATGAATAGTGTCTCGGATACTCTCCTTTTTGATCGTGATCATCGCTCATTGAAAGCCTCCCGTTTGTAGATCGAACTGTGATCCTGTTTCCCGCAACTGCCGGATCGAAAGCAACGATCCTCTTTACACGGAATGACGGGGAGATTCGATTTTCAGCGATTTACATTCCGGGGGGCTTTAATACGTTCCGGAGGCCCCGGATGTATGATGAGCCTTCGATGTCGTATTGCATGCAGCACGTGGTTACTCACATCTGAAATGATGATATAATGCCCTTCCGGATTTGATCAACACCTGTCCCGCTGTTTTACGGCGGGAAGAAGTGACGGGTTTCATTACGGGGTGAGTTTGCCGCAACAAATCCCTGCTGGGGAATATCTGGTATGGAAAACACAATTGTCTCAGCGCTTAATTTGAAATTTCATCCCGTTGCCGTTGTCTGGTCGGACGAAAAGCCCGAAGATTCACTCCAGTTTAAGAAGGGGAAATGGGGATGTGTCATGTCTCTTTTCGCTCATGCGGCGAAGGGACATACGGCCGTTTTTGACAGGGAAACCTTCGGATGTTGGGGCGGGGGCGTAGGCCTGGGATTTGGGAATCAGTACCTGAATGTTCCCGGAGGCATAGAAGAATTTTATAATTTTTTATCAACGGGAAACAATATACATGGAATAGGCAGAAAAGCCGTTGAAAAGATATGTGATTTTATCGGCAATGATCTGCTGAAAGACGCCATCCATGGTGAGCGGTACATAAAATCTCCCGAACTGGTGAAGAAGTTTGTCGAGTCGTTACCGATCATCGATATCCCGGAAAAATATGTTATCTTGAAACCGTTACAGGATGTGAATCTTTCTAAAGAGAAGCCTGTCGTTATCGTCTTCCTGGCAACCCCCGATCAGCTTTCCGCGCTGGTAATCCTGGCCAATTACGGAAGGGGAACTTTTGAAAACGTTATTATTCCCTACGCGGCGGGATGCCATACTATCGGTATTTTCCCCTACCGGGAGGCGCAATCCGAAAACCCGCGGGCGGTAGTCGGTCTTACCGATATATTCGCCCGAAAAAATGTAAGACGGCAGCTGGGCAGCGATCTGTTCACATTCGCCGTACCGCTGAAGATGTTTAAGGAGATGGAGGCCCATATTGAAGGCAGCTTTCTTCAAAGAGAGACCTGGAATAGCCTGAAGAAATGATTGCGGGCGGAAAAAATTTCTCTTATGCTGATTATTCAACCTGTTTATACCGAAACAGTACCGATACAGAGAGTAAAAGGAATTCTCGATACTCTTTATGATTCGTACAACAGGCGTCGGTTTGTAAGTCCCGACCCCCTGGAGTTTCTCTATCATTACAACGAACGGAGTGATCGTGAAATTGTGGGGCTCCTGGCTTCCTCTCTCGCCTATGGGAAGGTTTCCCAGATAGTGAAAAGCATTTCATTCGTCCTTGAAAGGATGACTCCATCTCCCTGTCGTTTCCTTGAAAACGCGTCCCCTGAATCGCTTTCAGATACGTACCGACCCTTTAAACACAGGTTTACGACAGGGGACGAACTGGCGGCAATGCTGCTCGGCATGAAAAAGGTTATCATGAAATACGGTTCTCTTCATAACTGTTTTACATCCGCTCTCAGTGATGATAGTGAAACAATCATACCGGCGATCTCCGCATTTGTTAAAGAGCTGAAGTCGGCGGATCATCAGAAGAGCACCAGCCTGTTGCCGTTACCCGCGAAAGGAAGCGCCTGTAAGCGGCTGAACCTTTTCCTCCGCTGGATGGTGCGTTGTGACGAAGTGGACCCCGGTGGCTGGAGCGATATATCACCGTCAAAACTCCTGATTCCACTGGATACGCATATGCACAGGATCTGCCTGAAACTGGGACTTACACGACGGAAACAGGCGGATATAAAAACAGCGATAGAGATAACGGACGCGTTTCGAACGATAGTTCCGCATGACCCTGTGCGATATGATTTTGCCCTGACGCGCCTGGGTATACGACAGGAGACCGATATTACGTCTTTTTTAAACAAATGTAACACGATAACAACAGCTTAGTGGAAGGAGTGCACATGAAGGTTGATAAATGGAAAATTCTCTGGTCAGCGGCGTTGATCCTGCTCTCTGCATTTTGGTATTTTACTCACTATCTCATTTTTAGAGACCCCCACCACATCTTCATTTACATGATTGGAGATATCGCCTTCGTCTTTATCGAGGTACTGCTCGTCTCAATTATCATTCATGAATTGCTGAGCTACAGGGATGTCAAGAACAGGTTATATAAACTGAACATGATTATCGGGGTCTTCTTCAGTGAAATCGGTACGGATCTTCTGAAGATCTTCTCCGAATTCGACCCAAAGATCGAAAAGATGAGAACGTTGTTCTCCTCGTGTATGGACCAGTTTAACAGTAAATTTCGTACTACTTTTGAAACATGTACCAATTACGACTACACTATCGATATCCACAGGGGGAATGTGGTGGAGTTAAAGGATGTACTGGTGGAAAAACGACAATTTCTGGTCACGATGTTACAAAACCCCACCCTGCTGGAGCATGAAACCTTTTCGGATCTTCTCTGGTCAGTGTTTCATCTCACCGAAGAACTGGCACACAGGAAGAACATCGAAGATCTGACAGAGGTCGATTACGAACATATCGGCAGCGATATGATACGGGTCTACACCCTTTTGACCTCGGAGTGGCTCGGGTACATGAAGCATCTGAGAGACAATTACCCGTATCTGTTTTCTCTTGCCGTGAGAACGAATCCCTTTGATCCGAACGCATCACCCGAGATAACAGACCGGTAATATCAAATGCACGGCACCGATAAAGGCGTCCCGGGCAGCCGCGCGTCACTCCGGGTGAACATTTCCAAAGTCATCTCCCGAGATGGGGCATGTTTCATTACCGGTGAGGTGATTACAATCGGGAGGAATCGGCCATTCGCAATACTTTACCCCGGCAACCCCGGTCCATTGCACCGGGGCCTCGGGTTGTTATACTCAGCACGGATAGCGGCTCCGTTTATATGGCCATGCTACCGGTGCTATTCAGACGGCATCCGGCCCCTCCTGTTGATATAGCCCGCGGTAAGAGCAATCAACGGAAGTATGCAAAAGAAATAAGGACTGGTCAGCACAAAGATCGTTACTTCGACCCATGAGACACTCCCCCCTACGGGAGAACCCTTGAGCCGCTCAAGAAGGGCATCGACGGTATTCCCGGAAAGATTCCCGAAATAGATGATCTGAATATACCCCAGAATATCCCGGGCTCTTTCCCGGCCGTAGTATGTATAGAGTCTCTGACGTGCCTCTTCCTGAACCGTGCCCTCTGTTTCGGTATAGTGCTGAGCAAAGGCGAGCGCGACGGCTTCCTCTTCCGGGAAATTACCCAGCTCACTTGACAGCAATCTCTGTATATCCGCGGCATCAACGCCATGCGACAGTGCCATTTCCGAATGCAGCCATGTGCAATATTTACACCCGAGCACACCACTGACAGCCACCATAAGTTTTTCGCGTAGCTCACGGCTGATCCGTGTGTTCTTGATATTCCTCACATATATGGAGCTGTTTATGATGAAACCGAGCAAATCAAGAAGAAAATCACTCAAACTGATATAGACACGCTTGCGAAAGTCATTTCCCATTTTTCTCGCTATACTGACGGCATCTCCACGTATACTTATAGATTGATCCTTACTATCTTCAGGATATTTTCATTTTCACCGCTATCTGGTTTTTAAGCAAACGTACTGGGTATCCAGTAGCTCTTTTCGGTACTGATGAGCGTGCTGTAAGAATGCAGCATTCCAAAGTTGGAACATCGGACGGAGTACCAGCTTATATCATGATTGCGCGCCAGCTCATCTTTTATTTCATCCACCATTACGACACTGTTTTTTTCCTCAGAGTGGATTCGTTTAATGATCTCGATTTGATCTTCCTTTGTTAAAAAAGAATACACGGGCACTAACGCGTGTTTGTCCACAATCTCAATAAGGTCTTCCGGGAATATATCTTTCTTTGTTTCAACTTCCATATCCACAACGCTCAGCTGACCGAATAAACCGCCGGGTTGATCTATCGCGGAAATGGGATACGTGGTAATGGCCGGCACTTGTATCTTGAAATGAACCCTCGGCGCGTCGACGGTGCTCACCTTTACGGAATAGGAACATAGATATCTCACCAGACATTTTTCTTTGGCCACGGGCGTTAATTTTTCAACGAAGTAGGGGTAGTCAAAATCAATCTTCACATTCGAAGCGTTAAGCTGCTCGGCATAGTCCATAATATTCGTAGCAAGTGTTTTGGTGCCTATTCTGTCTCTGTGGCTATGAAGAACCTGTATAAACGTATCAATCCAGCTTGCTTCGAATTCATGCATTATACGGGCGTTGATTGAAATAGTAGCAATTGTCTGCTGACCTTCAGGATCCACTTTTGATAGTACCCGCATAGGAAACGGTAAGTCTCCCATCCCGACATCTTCCAGAAACTTTTTTCCATCAGCCATTTTAAATCTCCCTGTTTATTGTTTTCTTAAGATCGTGAACCATAATGTTCAATTGATCCTGTTCCATGCATATCACTTTTGTCTTCAGGTTTCCTGTCTCGATTTCCTGAACAGGTTCCTTCACCTCGATAATACTTTCCCGGGCTATCCCGAGGAAACCGAAACTATCGCATATTTCTCCAATAAATTTCTTCGATTGTTCCACATCATCTGCAACGAATACCAGCGCATCGACACCCCCCAACAGGGATACAAAAGCGCCGATATACCTGATGATACTATACAGCAATATTTGCTTTACTCCAGATATGTCGGGGTCGGCATTATCTCCGACAACATCCAAATAAGAACATTCTTTCCCGGCAAGACCCGTAAACCCGCTGTCATTCGATAATAAATTATATATTCCCTCAAAGGGCATCCCTTTCGCGTAAAGCTGAAAAACGACGGTGGGGTCTACATCTCCACACCCGTGAGAAGAAGGCAGCCCTTCGGAAGAAGTAAAACCAACGGTGGTTTCTATCGGGTTTCCGTCCTTTATGGCCGCTATATTCGGGGTATCTCCAAGGTGAACGCTTATCAGCTTATTAACGCTTGTATTGCTGATATCTTTTATCGTTTCCCAAACCCATTCATGAATTAACCCATATGCGCCATACCTTCTAATCCCCTGTTCGCGAAGGTGATAGGGCACCGCGTAGGCACTGGCTTCATCGGGAAGATGAGAAAAATACGCGGTATCACAAAAAAGCACGTGGGGTACTTCCGGAAATGTCTCAAAGAACAGCTTCGCGGCCCTAAAGGTTAAATCATTATACTCCGGAGAGAACTCGATACATTCTTCAATTGTATCTAATGTATCTTTGCCCACGATAGTTATCGTGTCCGTAAAAACCTCGCCCCCATGGCTCAACAAATATCCGATGCCCTCTATCTGGGCATCACCGTCAATTACCTTGCCGAGCTCTTCCCGGTCCGGTACGGTCTGACCAATAGAAAGACTGCCGTTTTCTGCTTTACAAAACTCTATGAATGGCGGCACCGACCTAAAAAGTACAATCATCTCTCCTCCAGTTAAATAATCTTTAATCCTTCTAAACAGATAACAATTTCTTCTTCTGTTGGAACGGTCACCATCTGTACATCGGAATTATCCGCGTGTATTTTACATGTCTTATCATCGGTAACATCTTTATTTTTCTTCTCATCCAGCACGATTCCCGCCCATTCCATATTTTCACAGACCTTCTCTCTGACCTGCCAGTTATGAACACCGATATCATCGGTAAAAATGAACGTGTCTACTCCTCCCAATGCCGCTATATAGCTGCCGATATATTTTTTCAAGCGATGTATGTACATCTTAAACGCCAGCTCTATCTGGGGTTTCTCATCAGAAATATTGTGCAGTATGTCCCGTATATCGCTTGAAGTGCCTGAAATACCCAAGAGCCCGCTCTCCTTGTTGAGGATATCCATCAGGTCATCGGGTCTGTACCCGTACTTGGACATCATATATATCGTAAGCATCGGGTCTATGTCTCCGCATCGTGTACTCATTATAAGTCCGGGCAGAGGAGAATATCCCATGGAGGTGTCTATTGAATGACCATCCTTGATCGCCGCCACACTCGCTCCTCCCGTTCCAAGGTGACATGCCACCACCTTAAGATCTTTCAGATCTTTTCCAAGAAACCGTGATGCCTCCTTTGTAACATACGAATAGGAAAGACCATGGAAACCATACTTTCGATACCCGAATTCTTCAACAATGCGTTTCGGCAACGCGTAGGTATAGGCATACTCCGGAATCTCGGAATGAAAGGCGGAATCGATAGCAACATATTGCGGGGTATCCTTTAATACTCCGCCGGATTCCTTGATGACACTCAGTGAAACAGGATTGTGGATAGGCGCAAGGGGGATACAATCCGCCAACTTTTTGAAAACGTCCTCATCAACCAGCGTGGTGCGGGTGAATTCAGTTCCTCCATGCACAAAACGATGCCCCACATAATCAATCGGTATATTCCGGTCCAGAATATACCGCAGTGCCAGCCTGGCGGCTTTTGCGTTATTTTCAATAGGGGTGATTTCTTTGTCCGTTTTACCTTCATACTCGTTTACAATAAACGATTCCTCAGTCCCCGTAGAACCCACCCGGTGAGCTTTGCCGGATAGAACTGTCGTTATATTGTCAGGGTCGCTCGCTTCAAAGATTTTGTACGTAAGGGAAGAGCTCCCGCAATTGAAAACTAAAATATTCAAGGTATGCCTCCATGTGTATGGTTCCAATTGTTGCAGATTCGTCGAAATTGGAATCGATAGTTATTACTCTACACGTTTTTTCGATGGGTATAATATTCCTTTCAATCAATCTGGCAACTGAATTGTTACTTTTGTGTTCATTCAGGGGTTATCCTTCTAATCTACTTTTTGCTTGACACTTGATTACAATCAATATAATACTCCTTTCAGTTCATTTGGCAACCAAAATGTTAATTTTATGTTCCCGCCGAGAGACATATTGGCCTGTTTTTTTTAATCTATTCTAGTAGCTCTCGAACCCAACTCTTACAAAAAAGGGTTGATATCATGAACATAATTTATATTAAACTTTTTGATACAAAATCGAACAACCCTTCTCGGTTCAGGGCGGAGATTTATGATAGCGTGTACATATTGTCAATTTCAAACTCTCCATAATCACCTGCGTATTTTCTGCCGTACAAACGTAATCCCCCTTTTCCAACCATTTTATCTTATCGGGTCTTCTTCCAATAAAACAAAAAAGGAAATGTATGGCTACGACGGGTGGATCTATTATGACACATGTATTCATGTCACTCATACCTGTAAAGAAAATCATCCTCCCGTAATCACACCCATACAAGCTGAATGCACCCCGAAAACCGTTTATACAGATACTCGAAAAAATCCCCGGATAGTGTCGGTCTCTACCCGTGCCAGGCGTAACGATTTTGTCATTTATCATATCGCGGTAACAATGATACTGCTCGCGCTTCTGCACCATACCCTCGTCTTCGGGAGCAACCGGCGCACGCGGGGAACATTGAGAAAACAGCACAGGAGGGCTTTTGTTCTATGCAAAAAGGTAACCGAAAAAAACAGACGAAAACCAAACACGGTATAAAACTGATTTACCTGGTTGTAACAGGTGTCATTGCAAACTGCATACTTTCATATCTTGCAGGGTGCCTGAATTCACCACTGCCCATCGATCACATTGCCACAATACTGGTTGCCATACTGGGCGGCCCCCTGGCCGGAGTTCTGGTAGGTCTTTTCAGCGCCCTGTTGTCATCCCTGCTTGTCGGGTATGGCGTGGCAGCTATCCTGATCGGCAATTCAATTAACGGAGCGATCTTCGGCCTGATCGTCGGTTTTTTCGCGAATTACGGGTGGTTTAAAGAGTTTCTGAAGACACTTATTGCCGGGATATGCGCCGCGCTGGCATATTCCGTCGTTCTCGCGCTTATCTTCATGTGCGTGAAAGATACCGCCGCCGTGCCGGGAGACTGTACGGCAACTGTCTGTTTTGTCTTCCTTGATAAAATAGTATTCGTTATTCTCGTATGGGTTTTCCTCAAGCTGATCGGCACAACGCTTCTCGAGAAGAGTGCATTGAGAAAAGCGAATCTCACGCCACCAATCAATACACAGAAATTAGGCACTCAATTAGCGGAAATACCGGTTATAGGACCGATCTGGAAAAAACTTGTACGATTGATCACAATTTTTTACCTTGATTATATCGTGCCGCTTCAAAAGAGTGACGACACAGCTCAATCAACATCTCAAACCGATACATTAGAGGAGGGACAGTATATGTTTAACCAGTACAGGGGATATAGTTTTCGACTGCCCGCAAATATCGCCGAGTGGTCAAAAGTTAAGGTGCAGCTTCTCATAGGGACAATCCAGTTTGCGGGAGCCAATCCCGACCTGATCAACAAAGAGACGATTGCCGGAGAGCTCAATCTCGGGACAGATGAAGTCACAAAGAGGGTAAATAGGATGTACAATGACCATCTTTTGCTTGTCCCAACGGATGCAGCCCTGCAAACGATCGGATTCGGTCTTTTTTACATGATTATCAAATTGAAAGAGAGTGTGTCCGCGGAAAGAAAACAGGAAATATCCAACATGATCCGGGACAACGATTACATATGTACGAGTTTCGAGACGAAAGGGGACTATGATTTCTTTGTGGGCGCGCATATCATAAGCCTTGATAACCTGTATAAGAATGTTTTGAAATCCCTCTATGCCCTTCCTGAGCTCGATGAACTGACTTTGCTCCCCATTCAGAGGATGCTGCGCCAGGAAAGAATTAATCATTGGGACATGAAAAACGAATTCTGGCGTCAAACCGCAACAATCGAGGGTGAATTTGAAAAGCTGGAAAAGGCCCAGGATCTTTTAGATAAGACGGATCTTCAGATTATTCAGTCCATGATGAAGAAGAAAGACGTTACCGAGTATTTAAATGTGGGCTTCCTTTCAAAAAGGAAAGAGTCGGGTGAAAAGCTTCTGCGTGTACTGGACGAGAAAAGACTGTTCCTGTGCCCGGTGTTTCTGAATTGGATGAAGCTGAATTATCAGCCCTATTTCTTTGCCGTACAATTTGACAACAAAATAGACAGCGACAGAAAGATGATGTTGGCGGATGAGCTTGTTGAAAACCATCCCGAGTTCAATATTGCTCTCCAGGTCAGTGACACCAGCTATGATCTCTTTCTGGGCACGTATCAGGGACTTTCCGACATCAAAGAGGTTAAGGGAATTCTCCAATCGGTTGATGAAATCGTGGAAATAAAAGAAATGGCGGCTACCAGGCAGCACAGGATGTGGACTATAAAACTGGAAGAAAAGAACTGGGGCGAATGTGTCATGATGTGGGAATAAGGGTGCATATTCGACCGGGCAGAAACAGAATGTAGCATAAGGAACGTAATGTAATGTCAATTTCAAAGAATGTCGTCGTGAATCTGATCTCAATCTACTTATCCGATTTTCCAGGTTGCTTCAGACAATATCTTGTAAGCAGGCTGAAATGGGAAAAGCTGGGACTGGTGAACGGGAAAATTTTCGTCAACTCTTATTTCCCCCCCTTTCCAAGCAGGGCGTTTGAAAGTGTGATGAAGGCATGGCACTGTACGATGAACGGCACAACCGTGCCTGAAATTGCGACGATTGCCATAACCAACAAGTGTCCCTACGATTGCGAGTATTGCAGCGTTTTTGATAAAACGGTTCGCGATCTGTCTAGTGCATCGCTCATACAAACGATCCGGTCGTTACAGGAAATGGGAACGTATCATTTTTCTCTGACGGGAGGCGAGCCTCTTCTCAGAAAAGACCTGACCGGCATAGTACGTTCCGTGGACTCCCGTTCCATCGTGAAGTTGTTCTCAACCGGATATTCACTGACAAAAGAACGGGCCAGGGAATTAAAGAAGGCCGGGTTATTTTCCATCAACATATCTCTGGATAATATTGACCCACAGAAACACGATGCGGGTTGTAATTACGAGGGCGCCTTTGATATCGCTCTCAATGCCATTCAATATTCCAAGGCGGCATCTTTACTTACATGTGTGGCAACCGTGGTGACAAAGGAGAGGATTCGAAGCGGAGAAATCTTTCGCTTCCTGGAATTCATGAGAGAACTCGACGTCGACGAAGTTACCGTCTTCGAGCCCATTCCGACGGGGAAACTGGCCTTTTGCGATGATGCAATCCTGGGAGATAATGAAAGAAGGCTTTTAAAGTTATTGCATAAAGAGGCGAACGGATCGCGGGATAACAGGTATCCCAGGATATTTTCTTTTCCGTATGTGGAAAGCTCTGAATATATGGGGTGTGGGGCCGGCTGCACGCGCCTGCATATTACCGCGTTGGGTGAGGTTATGCCGTGTGATTTTACCCAGGTTACCTTTGGAAATATTCAAAGAGAACCGATTGAAACGGTATGGAAGAGGATGGATAAAACGTTCGAAAAACCTTCGACGGGTTGTTTCGCGCTGGACAACTACAAATTACTGAGGGAATCGGATCATACGGCTTCGGATATAACGGACAGCCATCACATATATATGAACGAAGATGTCGTTAAAAAGGATGGACTGCCCGGGTTTTACGATACTCTCATGAACCAGTAAAGGGGGGGTAATTGTATCTTCCGCGGTGAAAGATACAATTAAAAATAATCATTCTGCAGACGTGTAAATCTGACTGCACTATCTGCCGGGAAAAAAGGAGAAAAGGAGAAGAGCAATGGCAAATGAAAATGAAGCAAAAATTATTGAAATTATTGCAGAGATTTTTGAGGTAGAAGAGGATCAGGTGACGAAAGAAAAAAGTTTTGTAGATGACTTTCATGCCAAATCAATAAAGATCATCGAAATGTGCGCGACCCTGGAGGATGAGTTCGATATTGAAATCGATATGGAGGATGCCAGGAAGAATTCCACGGTCGGCGACGCGATTAACTACACACTTGGACTGATAGCGGCCAGCGAATAAAACGAAACTTTTTTCAGATGAGGTAATGTAACAATGGCGGAAAAGAATGAATTTATAGACCAGTTGAAGAAATCTGTGTACGGAAAGGGAGTCCGAGTTGTCTTTCCCGAAGCCGAGGAGCCACGCATCCTCGAGGCGGCAATAATCGCGCAGAAGGAGAATCTTGCCGTTCCCATACTGATCGGAAAGCAGGAGAACGTCTCCCTGGTAGCCCGGGAACACAATCTTGATATTTCGAATATAACTGTTATCGCTCCGGAGGAATCAAGTTCTTTTGAACGATATGTTCCTTTGCAGCTTGAGCAAAGTCCGCTGAAAGAAGGAGCGGTAAGAAGACTCTTAAAGAAGCCTCTCTTTTTCGGTCTCATGATGGTCAAAGCCGGAGACGCGGATGCAATGGTAGGCGGGGCAGTCTACGAAACCGCGTCCATTATTATGGGTGGAACCATGGTTGTTGGTATGAAGGAGGGTGTTTCAACTCCTTCGAGCTTTTTCCTCATGGACATTCCCGGTTTCAAGGGGGGAGAAAACGGAAAATTAATCTTTGCCGACTGCGCCGTACTGCCTGATCCGACAGAGGAAGAGCTGTCAGATATCGCAATAGCAAGTGCTGAAAGTGCGAAAGCCATATTAGGATGCGAACCCCGGGTAGCCATGCTTTCTTTCTCCACAAAGGGCAGCAGCCTTGAGCCTCAGGCGGAGAAAATAGTTCAGGCAACTAAAATCGTAAGCGAACGGCGGCCCGACCTGCTGGTAGA
>Ga0272443_10002908_pt1 | contig 21011 bp, 22 predicted proteins | sample SSMAcet12_FD_193581 | JGI IMG/M metagenome (GOLD analysis project Ga0272443, IMG submission 193581) | Marine sediment archaeal communities from Little Sippewissett salt marsh, Falmouth, MA, United States - SSM-Acet-12 | ecosystem: Environmental > Aquatic > Marine > Wetlands > Sediment ... | reverse complement strand
TATTGTCTCTTTCAAAAATAGTGATAAATCTTATATAGTTTTGCCGGTTGCATGGGAAAATCGGTTCGCAAACATTTTATAGCAAACTTTCACATGCCATATTCTGACTCAGGTGATTGATAAGAATGCCATCAGGATATTTTTTTCAAATACATGTCGATCGATCGACATTGCCTGCACAGTATGATGCCCTCCTCATTGATCAAAATAAAAGAGGGCACTCCGATCACATTATATACACGTGCTGTCTTTTTGTCACCGAGGAGCACTCGGTACGTAATAGCATTCTTTTCCGCGTAAGCACGTACCTTTTTCGGTGGCTCGTCGATATCTATAGCGAGAACAACCACGTCATCGTCGTTGTATTCTTTATGAATTTTATTAAGGTAGGGTATGTTGTCACCGCAATTTACGCACCAGGTGGTCATGAAATAGAGAAGAACCATTTTCCCCCGATAATCACTCAGACGGACATCGTTACCGTCAAGATCCTTGAGAACAAAATCCGGTGCGGGGACTTCAATGGTTTCTTTCCACACAAGTATGTCCACTGCGGATGATGAGAGAAGGTTGCACACCATGCACATACCCGCCAACACAAAGATGATGGTGAATGCGGCGATTTTTTTCATGAAACCCTCCACGCTCTTGCGTTGTCTTCATTGAATGAGAAACTTCACTTCCAGACGAAAAGAGAATGCCTGATATGCTGGGAATTAGCGTCTGCACGCCCCTTTCCTGATTGATCCGGTTGTAGAAATTCAATGGGTATTGAGTAAGTCAGACCGTATTGATAAGGAAGACCAGAAACCGTTCTAATGAATGAGCAAAAACTGTACTGCCCGGAGTACGCTTTTAATGGTGCGAGAAGCCTCATCGAAGAGGTACAAAAGCTTAATTAATTATCCTTACTTCAGGTAGTTATACTATACGTGCCGGGTCGCTTTGTGTCAATTTATTTGTGCGACTTCGCTACTTTCGATTCGCTCATACAAGTTAAGACCGCCACTGATGGTGCTGATTATGTGCTCGTATGATTATGATGGTGATGCGAACCACAGTTGAATGATATTAAATATCATACTGTTATATACATCAACCTGCCCGTCGGCAACGTTTTTGCGCGGCATGTTGACGTCATAAAAAGCAAATTCTACAGTGATGATTCATCAAAATCGTAGAGGCTTTTCACCTGTCTCTGGAAAATATTATAATGGGATAAATATCATAAAAAATGATGTAAAAAAGAAATAATTTCTTGACAAATCTAACATTGAAAGATATACTGTACTCAAATGGGGTATAAGTGCTTAATATAATATAACTTTACAAGAAAGGAGAAAATAGCGAAATCTAATCAATCTTTTAGTTAAACTATTAATAGTTTCACTAAGTAATGCTGGTTTTAGAAAAGTGATTAAGACAGATCTTTATCAGAGCAATCACCACTCTCAAAAGCTCATTCCTGAGCAGTATGTTATTCAATCCCTATTCCCGATCCAAATTCGCTTTGGGTAAAAATAGCTTTCGAATATTCAAATAGATACGACTTAGAAACTTTTACAGTTTTTATGTTGGTTGTCCTTTCATTAAAAGGGCTGTTTGTAGTCGTAAAGAATATTTTACGAGGTAATGAACAATCCAAACTGAAAGGGGGTGATAGCTGTCCTGAAGACGCGATGTTCTTTAGTTAGTGTTGTCAGAATAAACAGACATGAATGTGAACGGAGGTAAGGGTTATGAAAAAGTTAGTATCTATTGTGATATTTTCACTGATGGTGCTGGTGCCGGCAATGGCGATTGGTGGTACTCTCACGGGAACAGTACAGGGTTTCAACTGTGTAACGCAGGGAAAGGTCTGTCCCGTTGGTTCGGAAGACCCCATGGTGGCGGCAGAGAGAACATTTGTCCTCCACATCGAGGGTACAAACTACTACTTTGTTCCCAACCTCGACAGGGCCATTATGGCACGCCATATCGGAGAAATGGTTAAGGTAGAGGGTAAGAAAAGCGAGGAATTCAAGTCAATAAATGCCGAGGACCTGTATGTGAAAAAAGGAGGCAGCTGGCAGAAAGTATGGTCTCAGAATCGCCAGGATGAAATATATGATGACATACTCGGCAAAAACATCTTTGGCTTGGACGAGGGTGCGCAATAAGAAAAAATGAGCCCCCTGTCTTTGCAGGGGGCTCTTAACTTTTTATGGATGTACGATTCAAATCGGGAGCAGTGATTTTTGTGAGATGACGTAATTTACGGTTTTTTAATTAACTGATCGTGTGAAGAGATGACTATCAATGAAAAATTCATATAGAAAATGTGAGAAGGTTGGTTTTATTAGTCTCGTCTGTGTGCTGATATCGATTTCGATTTGTTCGATATCCGGTGCATTTGGAATACCGTTAAAAACAAATGATATCATGCCTGATATTCAACTGCCGACACCGGCAGACGACTCATATCGAAATTATCTTGGTTTGAATGGAGGAGAAAATTTCTTTCTCGATGATATACAGGCAAGATTTCTGATCATACAGATTTATACGATGTATTGACCGGTTTGTCAGAGGGAGGCTCCCTCTGTCAACAGGTTGTACGATATAATACAGGATAGTAATACGGTAAAAGAAGATGTAAAAATCATCGCCATCGGCGTGAAGAATGATTCATACGAAATTAATTTTTATCGGGAGAAATACAATGTATCTTTCCCGCTTTTCGAAGATCGTAATCTCGAGATTCATGAGAAATTCGGACAACCGGCAACGCCGTATTTTGTCGTTGTGGCATTGAACGGACGGGGACGAAACAAAGTTATTCACACGCTTCTGGGAGGATTTGAATCACCGGAAATATTTTACAAGACAATTCTTGAGAAGTCGGGATTAAAGTAGGAAGGATGACCATATGAAGAAAATCAGATTTTATGGCGTTATTGCTGGTATCGTAATCCTGCAGGCCAGTCACGCTCTTGCCGTTTCGAAAGCCATGGAGGAGAGTGTTTATGATCCGGGAAAGCTGAGACCACGGGATAGTATATTAAGAGTGACAGTGGGTAGCGAAGCAGCTGATTTTACACTTCCCGCCGTGTCGGGAGGTACAATATCGCTGAAACAGTACAGAGGTAAGAAAAACGTTGTCATATCCTTTGTTCCCGCAGCATGGACTCCTGTCTGTTCTGATCAGTGGCCGGGATACAACATTGCCAAGTCACTCTTTGAGAAAAATGATGCAGTCCTTCTCGGGATTACGGTAGATAACATTCCGACGCTGTATGCATGGACCCAAGAAATGGGAACGTTATGGTTCCCCGTTCTATCCGATTTCTGGCCCCATGGCAAAATAGCTGATCAATTCGGGGTACTCAGATCTGACGGAATGTCTGAGCGGGCATTGTTCATAATCGACAAGAAGGGAATCATAAGCTACATAGATGTTCATGATATTAACGATCGTCCATCGTTGGGTGATATTGCGAGGGAACTTGAGAATCTAGAGAACTGACGTGATACTCCACTGCCTGGCATCATGTAGAATATTTAAAGGCGAGCCTAACCCAGAGTGATGGACCCACTGAACAATACCATAAGTAGCCGGGAAGGTGGAGGTCTAAGGTGGGCACCAAAAAAGAGAGAAGAAGTTTTTCTAAAGAATTTAAAGAAAAGGTTGTTCTCCTGATCATTGAAGAAAGGCGATCCATCCAGGATGTGGCACAGGCATTTGATATACATCCCAATGTAATACACAGATGGAATCGTGAATATCTTCTCTATAAGAACAATGCCTTTCCCGGAAAGGGTCACTTACGAAATACGGGAGAGGAGATGTCCCGCCTCCAAAGAGAGTTAGAAAGTGTAAAGGAAGAACGAGATATATTAAAAAAAGCTCTGGCAATCTTATCGAATCGCTCCAAATGAGATAATTGTTCTTTTTTCAAACAGTATTATTCTGAAATAGACAGTCCGTTTTCAACAAGTGAGAATAGAAAAGGACGAACCGACGGTCGACCTTTTCTATAATCTCATAAAATTTTTAGCGGGTAATCTTATTGTACGTCAATCACCAGGGGAGATCTGCATGCTACTGCAGTGGACTTTTGGCAAATGTTGATCATTTACCGCCATTCCCTTTCACATGGGACACTATCATCGTTACAACATCCTCTCTTTTCGGGTCCGCCTTTTTTCTCAGTTTGGTTGCCTGAAGTTCGGAATCCTCGATGATCTTTTTTGCTTCACCCTCGGCGTCCGCCGTGATCTTCTCGCATTCTTTTTCCGTTTTTTCTTCCGTTACATCGGCCGTGGTCATGTTCCGTGCCGTGCTACGTGCATCATCAACAACACGCCGCGCTTTCTCTCGGGCCTCTTCCACGATTCCTTCCGCTTCTTTTTCAATTTCTCGAATGGTTGTATTGACTTTTTCCGCCATTTTCTCTCTCCCTGTCAGCTCCTATTATATTCTGCCGACGGTATAAACGTCGATTACAAATTTTTTTATTCTGTGTAATGCACACTCACCGGATATTACCTGTCACGCATCGTTCGATGTGACGAAAACATATTGCGTTGTCGTTTTCAAACGCCCTCGTATAACGGCCAGCTGTGATTTAGCGAGATGGATCACATTATTTTTTACCATGACGGGCATGTCGAGTACCGCTTCACATACCGCTTTTTCCATATCGCTTTGCGCGCGAATGACGATTTCATCTCGCGATGAGAGGATCTCGATTAACATAGGAAGAAGAAGCCGGTCCTTTTCGTCATCCGGCAATATGCCCGCAAGAAAATCGAGTTCGGCCCTCTTTATATAATGTTCCGACCCGTCGCTCAGCATAACTGATGGATGTTTTTCTCCCAAAAGCACCTGTAGTGACTTTCGGTGGCGGGGAAGCTGGGCATTCAGAGTGCCCTTTTCCCCTCTGTGATACTCTGTAAGAAGTGCATCCAGTGAATCAGTAGGCATAGGCCTCTCTCTTTTCAATCATAAGCTTGACGAATTTGAGTCGAGAGAATTCTTCGCGATCACGCTCTTCAAACTTCATTGTGAGGTATCGAATAGTTGCCTCAAGACCGGGGATGATAATGTATTCAAGGGCGTTATTGATACGCTTGACCTTGTTGATTTCAAGACCCAGAAATTCAAGGGACTTTTCAAGCTCGGCCAGTTGGATGATCGTTTCCAGGCATTGACGCGAAAGTTCTGACGTGCGATCGATATACGAGGAAGAATCGCCCCCCGTACTTTTCTGCGTGCTCATCGCGTCGACGACGTCGGTCTCGAAGAAGGGGATTCTGACACCGGCGACATTTTTTGTACCGGCACTGATCTCCGTCATTGTATCAGGCAACATCAGTTCGTTCTTCAAAACGGCGTTGCCGTGGAAACCGGTGGTGACCGATAGTGATGAATAGGCTTCCGCGTACTGTTCGACAAGCTTGGCCTTGACATCGGCGCATTCCCTCACCGTTTGAAGAAATTCCATGACAAGGATGGCCAAACGATCTTTCACGATTTTTTGAATACGTTTCGCAAGCTTGTGCCGCCGTTTCAGGCGGGCGAGCTCGATCTTTGTAGGACGCGCCAGGGCTATTTTCTTTGACATGGCTTATTCATTCTCCGATTTCTTCGGAAGATATTTTGCGATGAAATCTTCACTGATGAGCTTCAAGCCTTCCTTTGGGAGATCAGAGAAGATATCCCAGGCAACGGAAAGGGTTTCATCGACGGTCCTCCGCCGGGTCTCATCCTGAGAAATGAATTCCTGTTCAATACGGTCGGCAGCGGACAAGTAGATACGATCACGGTCACTGAGTCCCTCCGCACCGATAACGGTTGATATCTCACGGAGATAGCATCCTTCTGCGTACGCCGCATAAAGCTGCATGAAAACGTTGTTGTGGTCTTCCCGTGTTTTTTCGGGACCGATTCCCTCTTTCATCATACGCGACAGTGACAGGAAGATATCTATCGGCGGGTAGACACGTTTCCGTTCCAGTCCTCGAGAGAGCACGATCTGACCCTCTGTGATGTATCCCGTCAAGTCGGGGATGGGATGGGTGATATCATCGTCGGGCATGGTCAGGATCGGAAGAATCGTCACCGATCCCTCCTGACCGGAGATGCGGCCAGCACGCTCATAGAGACTCGCCAGGTCCGTGTACATGTAACCGGGATAACCTCGCCTGCTGGGGATCTCACCTCGCATGGCGGCTAGTTCGCGGAGTGCGTCACAGTAGTTGGTGATATCGGACAGAATAACGAGCACGTGCATGCCATGGCTCCATGCAAGGTATTCTGCCGCCGTCAGGGCGAAACGCGGCGTGGACAAACGTTCGATAACAGGAGAGGACGCCGTATTGATGAAGGCGACAGCCCTGCTCAAAGCGCCCGTTTCTTCGAGATTGGAAATGAAATATCCCGCGTCGTCATAACTGACGCCGATGGCACCGAAAACGATGGCGAACTGCTCGTCTTTGCCTCTCAATGCAGCCTGACGGATGATCTGAGAAGCGATCCTGTTGTGGGGAAGGCCCGAACCGCTGAATATGGGGAGTTTCTGCCCCCGTACGAGAACGTTCAGACCGTCAATAGCGGAGATGCCTGTCTCGATGAACTCAGCCGGCGGCATACGAGATGCCGGGTTGACGGGCATACCGTTGATGTCGAGGTATTCATCAGAAACAATCGACGGCCCGTCGTCGATGGGCGTTCCGCTGCCGTCGAAGATACGGCCGAGAAGGTCTCGGGAGACGGGAAGTTTTAATGTTTCACCCTTATAGCGGACCTTGCTTCTGAGGAGATCAACCTCGCTGACGCCACCGAAGACCTGAACGACCGTGGTCTTTTTGCCGACTTCAATGACCTGACCCGTTCTCAATTCCCCCGAGCCGAGCTGGACTTCCACGATTTCATTATATCTAATCCCGGGTATACTTTCGATAATGAGGAGCGACCGTCGGGCGGTACTGATTGCCTTTGTTTCACGGGTGAAAAGCTGCAAAGACTCCATTATTCCTCTCCTTTACGTCCGATGATGTCCGTTTCCATATCGGAATGGATGTTCTGGATATACTGATCGAAATCTTCGTGCTTAACGTCCTTCATCCTCGTGATTCGCTGAAGAATTGTCGATCCGGTAATGTCGCTCACGAGCATACCTTCCTCCATCTTTTCACGGGCGAGATCGAAAAACCTGATGATAGTGTTAAGCATCTTGTGCGCCCGCTCCGGAGGTGTATACGTGTCTATGGCGTGATAGGCGCTCTGCATAAGGAAGTCTTCCCTGATGGACTTGGCGGCCGCCAGTGTGAGCTTGTCGTTTTCAGGCAGGGCCTCGGGGCCGACGAGACGTACGATTTCTTCAAGTTCTGCCTCTTGCTGGAGAATGCGAAGCGACGTGTTGCGTGTATGTGCCCAGTCCGTACTCACTTTATCGTGCCACCATGTCTGGACGGTGTCGGCATAAAGGCTGTAACTGGACAGCCAGTTGATGGTGGGAAAATGACGTTTGTTTGCAAGAGCGGTGTCCAGTGAATAGAGGGCGTCGATGATTCTCAGGGTATTCTGCGTCACCGGCTCGCTGAAGTCGGCACCGGGAGGGCTGACAGACCCGATAACAGTGACAGAGCCCATGCGGTCAGGTGAACCGACGCACTGTACACGTCCCGACCGTTCGTAGAACGATGCGAGTCGCGAACCGAGATAGGTGGGGAAGCCTTCCTCTCCGGGCGTTTCCTCGAGACGGGCTCCGATTTCGCGCATGGCCTCCGCCCAGCGCGACGTTGAGTCCGCAACGAGGAGGATATCGTATCCCATATCCCGGAAATATTCCCCCAGGGTGATCCCGATAAAGATACTGATTTCCCGGGCCACAACAGGCATGTTCGATGTATTGGCGATGAAAATTTCTTTTTCCTGGAGCATGCGGCCCGTATTCGGGTCTTTCAGGGCACGGAAGCTGTGAAGAACGTCGGCCATCTCGTTGCCGCGCTCGCCGCATCCCACGTAGATGTTCAATTGGGTCTGCGACCACCGGGCCATCTGCTGGAGGGTGACCGTCTTGCCCGTTCCGAAACCACCTGGAATAGCCGCCTTTCCACCGAGAGCGAGAGGAAACATGTAGTCCATGATACGGGTGCCTGTGACGAGAAGGTTCTCGGGATCGAAACGCTTCTTATACACGCGCGGTTTTCGGGCCGGCCATCGCTGGACCATGGTCAGTTCGATGCGGTCGCCGTCGCTTTCCAGGACGGCGATGACATCGTCGATGGTGTGTTTGCCCTTCGATATGTCGATAACCGTACCCTTAAGACCGATGGGGACCATGATGCGGTGTTCGATAAGGCCGGTTTCCGGAACGGTTCCGATGATGTCACCCTCGAAAACCACATCACCGACTTTGACAGTCGGCGTGAAGTCCCATTTCTTGGAATGATCCAGTGAATCGGTGCGTGCTCCCCTCTCGAGGAAGTCACCCATGTCGTCGATCATCGTTGTCAGTGAACGCTGTAGTCCGTCGTAAATACTGCCCACAATGCCGGGCCCGAGTTCGACCATAAGTATCTCGCCCGTTCCTTCCACTGGCTCACCGACGCGAAGTCCAACGGTATCTTCATAGACCTGGATAACCGCTTTGTCTTCCTCGAGTCCGATGATTTCCCCGGACAGGCGCTCATCACCGACATTAACGACCTCGTATACCTGAGATCCCCGCATGTCTTCAGCGATAACGACGGGTCCTGAAATTCTCCAGATTTTGCCCATAATGTTGCCTCTCTTGCGTATTAATTGAATGACATACGTCAGTTTGACTTATAACTCGATAGTAAATCCAATCAATTTTTTAGTCAGTGTCTTGTAGTATTCTTTAATATCCCTCCCGTCGGCTTCATATCCAGAGGGTATTTCGACGATGACGGGCGTCGTCATCCGTTTTTCCTGAAGGTAGTAGCGGATGGGTCCCACGTAATCGGCATATCGTTCCGGTATGAGGATGATGCCGATATGAGAGTCCTTTGTGAAGGCATCAACGGCTTTCTTGACATTGTCCTCTTCTTCGTCATTTTCTTCAACGACGACGTAATCCTTTACACCGGCAAGGCGCATCAGTGCCACTTGATCATCGTTTCCAACAATTGCGGTCTTCAGTTTTTGCATTTCGGTCATGACGGTGTCACCATATGTTCTCTTATCAGTGATGCGGGGATGCCGTCGGTAAAGCCCTTGACGATCATGCGCACGTTTCTGAGTTCCCATTCCTTTACAGAGAGATACCAAAGTATTGTGGACGGTGACATAACACGTGGTGACAGGAGCTCGTGAAGCAGCGTATATTTCGCCTTTTCGATCACCCGGTCCACGACGGTCACGTTCCGTGTCTTTTCATACAGCTTGGATACTTCCTGAGCCACGGGGTAGTACTCTGTGTGTTCGAGACGACTCACTGTTTCCGCCATCTTCATTGAAAGGAGTTCCCGCAAAAACGGGATGGAGACTATGTGTCCGCCCTTCACGAGAGATTCAAGAAGGACATTCCGTTTCTCCTGAAGGATTGCCCGGAAGACGATCTGAAGGTTATTAAGATCGATGATGATACCGAGGGCCTTGAGGACAACATGGCTTTCATTAACATTTTTAAAGGCCCGGCGCATAATCGTATACCGGTGCGCGTCCAGCTGGATCTCACATTCCACGTGAGAACGCTCGTCATTTTCCTTGATGTCCTTTGCGAAGGATGCAAGTTCATGCAACCCGCAGGCGGATACAATGTCGGCGACATCCTCAATGGTCTTTGCTGCAGCCAGGCGATCAAGATACCCTTCATCATGAATAACGCCGAGCGGCATGAACGATACCGTTTCCTCCGTGCCGCCTTTCAGGATACGTCTCATGGCGATCTTGAGATTGAGGATGTCAAACCGGACCATGTATGCGCTCATGATGCGGGTCAAGTCAGCGGGCGGTTTGAAGCGCTGGATACGTGCCAGACAATCGTCGAAATATTTCAAGAGGGACGTATCGGTATCGGTGAATGTGGATATTTGCTCGTTCCAGAGATAATCGCCGATATCGGTATCGCGGACAACCTCGAGCATATCCTGAATGCTTGAACGTTGCAGCATTTCTTCATAGTGCTCGTGAGTGATGCACCGCGATTCTTCCCCCTTAAGATATGCCGAAAGAAAGGCGTATTTTGTTCGTATCAGATTCACTTGCTTTCAGCTCCAAAGAGTTTTCTCCCGATATCGGGCAGAACTTTGGGAACGAGCATGGAAAGTCTCATTTCATAGCTGTTGTCCATTGAGACCTTCCCGTCCTGAGACTCGCCGACTACACCGCCGATGGACTGTGAGCCTTCGACGACCTCGGATATTTTTTCCGTCAGCGCGGCATCACTTTTAACGAGTGATTGTGCATCCGCGAGGTCTTTCTTCGATACGTAGAGCCGAATTTTTTCATCGCTTTCGAAGGCATCGACAATCTCGGAAATCAGTTTCTTCATTTCCTCAGGTGCGGCTACGTCCTTTTCAAGACGTTTACGCACGTCGTCGAGCAATTCGTTGATGATGCCATCCTTCTCTTTCAGGACGATCTGCTGCGCTTTCAGCGACGCCTGCGCCGTAATCTTGGAACTCTCGCGGCGTGCATCGGCGATGGCCCTTTTGCGTTCCTCTTCCCGCCGTTCTTCGTTCTTCCTTTTTGCCTTGTCAATAATATCCTGCGCGGCGGACTCGGCCTCACGAAGAAGTTCCTGCGCCTCATTTTGTGCCTTTTCGAGGATTGCCTCTCTTATTTTTTCAGTTTCCATGACATAGACTCCTGTGCTACATTAGCCCGAGGATGTTCAAAGCCATGATAGTAAAAACAAGCCCGAGAACTCCTATAAGTTCGACAAAAACAGCCAACATCATCGATGCCGTCAATATTCTCCCCTTCGTTTTTGGAAGAAGGGAAATACCCGATGCGCAAACAGACCCCTGAAATATCGCGGAGAAACATTCAGCCATTGCCCCAATCACGCCGACGGCGAGGATACCAACTCCGGCGCCGCCCGTAGCCGGCAGGCCGGGAATAACAACGGTCAGGATAATGATCAGTATGATGAGACCATAGAAACTCTGCGTCATCGGCAGCGATGCCAGAACGATAACGTTTCTCAGCTGGTCAGGTTCTTCGGAAAGCGTGGCGACACCGGCGGACGCAGCCATCGCTATTCCGATAGCGGACCCCGCCAGACCGCCCGCCAAAGCGATGGCGCCACCAAATGTAGCAAGTGCTTGAATCTCTGTCATTTTATCACCTCACTTTAGGATTTTGAGCCTATAACAACATGTTTCCGCACCTTAAGGCGATAGGGTGCGTACGGTATGCCTCCTCCTTCATAAAATTTCAGGAGAAATTCAACGAAACACAGCCGCAGCGAATGAATAAATGCCGCCAGACTACTCAAAAGCATGTTAAAGATATGCATAACCACCAGGAGCACAATAGCAACGCACAGTCCAAGAACGTGTCCCACCATGCCGGGAATCAACCCCGAAACAATGGATGCCAGCCAATCGGCCAAAAGGTTGAAGGAGGATGCGAGGTAGTACGTTGCGAGCCCGACACCGGCTAAACGGGAGTAAGACATGACGTCACCCAGGATACCCGTCAACTCGAATATCCAGAAAATACTTCCCAAACCGCCCATCTGCATGAAGCCCGATGCGACAATGAAGAGAAGCCCGAGAATAAGAGGATAAGCGAAGGTGCTGTAAACAGCCGCGTTCAGAGGGAGAAGGTCGATGTGAAGGAGTGTCCGAAAGAGATAGGGAATACCGAAAATCTCAACGAGGAAGAGGCCAAATTTGCCAACGACTATCCCCTTATTCCCCTCTTTTGCACCCTTGACGAGTGCAAGAAGGTGGGCAGCATTGATATGGATAAGTCCGATAATGAGCGATACTGTGATAAAGGCCACGGGATCAGAAAGCTTTTGTTGTATCACCCGCACCAGGGCGATCGTGGAAAGATCGATATTGAAATACATGTTCAGGAAGTCACCCAGGTAGGTGCCTGAAAGCACTCCCATGACGAGCGATGTTGTTCCGCTGATATAAAGGACCTTTCGAAAGAGAAAAAATGACTCCGCCGTCGGATCATCGACGAGTTTCGACAGGAAGAAGTAGGCCGCAACGATAAGACCCGCCGCATACACGACATCGTTCAACATCAAGCCGAAAAAGAAGGCAAAGAAGTAGGCCACCAGCGGGGTCGGGTCCCACTCGCCGTATTTCGGCAGGCTGAAAAGGCTGACGATAACCTGGAAGGGTTTAATGCCCCGGGGATTAATGTACTTTGTGGGGGGTGTTTCGCTCCGCGTGGGCTTTCGCGTGTCGATAAAGGCGTGATCAAGTTCCTTTTTCAGGGTAGGGATGACTTCCTCCACGGCGCTTTCCGGGATCCACCCCTCGATCAGATTGACATAGTGTGCCTCACAGGCAAGTTCGATGACGGAGAGACGTTCGCTTTCCTCCTCGACGATTTCGCGGTATAGGGCCATCTTTTTCAGGTTGTCGTTAAGTGTCTGTGCGAGTTCTTTTTCACGCGCCGCAAGCAAGTTCTTCTTTTCCGTTATGAAGGTTTCCTTCACGGCAAGAAACTCGGAGATTGTTTTCTCTTCTGAGGGAATAGCGAGAGTGACGGCACCAAGGCTGCGCGCAAGGTCCTCGATGTCCTTTCGCTTGTCAATGAGGGCAATCACGTATGTCAAGACACTGGAATCTTCCGTCATGGCAACCTGCTCGAGAATGCTGTCGCCGGCGCGTTCACGAAAAAGCGGATGGGTGTCTTTTGAAAATACATATACGGATGTGAAAACGTATGACCCCGTATAGGACAATTCTCTCAAGGGGACATCCAGTTCCCGGGCAAGGAGACCGAGGTAGGTTCCCAGTTGGTCCATGCCGCTGATGGTACTTTCAAGTGAGGCTGCGTCCTCTCTCAACGCAGTACATTTCTGCCTGATTTTTTCTGTCTGTGATGCGATATCTGCAAGAGGAGGGATTGCAGCCCCTTCGGGCAGGTCGATCTCGTGCTGGCCCTTGACGTATGACAGGATATCGTGAATATTGATAAGCGACTGACGGACAAGAGCCCGTTCACGTTCCAGAGCCGCACGATCGACGGGATCAAGCTCTTGCGCTTCTTCAACGTGTAGAATACCTTTTCCCCGGAGGCCTTCCAGTGTTTTGCTCGAGTAATCCTTTACCGTAATGACCCGAACTTTCTGCATCGATTCTGGTGCGCTCAGAATTAACGGTATCATCGATGCTACTCCTCCTTATCTCGTCGCTCTGACGTTCAAGGGTTATGTCGTATTCATATTTCTAATAAACCATCCTGACACCTACACCATTACTTCTTTCCTCGTCTTCATACAACACCAATATATTTTAGATATACTACCAGGTTATTACCGGTTATTTAAACATTATACAGGATGACGCTCATAAGGTAAAATCCTTTTTATTATTCTATACTTTCATGTTCGAGAAACTGATTTTCCGCAGTGGAAAATTGAGTGAAATAATCCGTTTGAGGGAGAACTGTCTCTTTGAGGCAACCATAAATCCCTATAAACTGTTGCAGGGTGACTTCACCTCATATGATCGGTTATTTCAATATATTTTTACATGTTTCCCGAAATCTGATATGGTTCCGCTTCTCCATAATGACGGTGTGTGAACGACGATGAACAATACCATGTCAGGGATCGACTGCAAAGACAAGAGTTCGAAGCTCTATCTTCACCTAAAGAAATGGCTGGAGCGAGCAGCACTCGATTACGGGATGATCGGCGAGGGCGACCGGATCTGTGTCGGTGTATCGGGTGGTGCCGACAGCATGGCGCTCCTCTATCTCCTGAACACGCCGATGGTTTTTCTCCCGGCTTTCTCCATAGTCGCTGTCCATATCGATCTGGGTTTTGATACAACGTTTCGCGATTACGGTATTATCGAATTGTTCTTGAAGGAACAGGGCTGTGACTATGTAATGGCAACATCTGATATCGGTACCATGGCGCACAGCGAGGTGAATCGGAAGAATCCCTGCTTCTACTGTGCGAAAGAGCGGAAAAAGAGGCTCGTTGAAATCGCCGAAGAAAATGGTTGCAACAAGATCGCCCTGGCACATCACAAGGACGACATTATCGAAACGCTCCTGCTCAATATTTTTTACGCGCGTGAGATCAGCACCATGCATCCGAATCAGTCGATATTCAAAGGTAAATTTCATCTTATAAGGCCCTTTGCGTACATTCGGGAATCATTGATAAAGAAATTTGCCGCCGAAAAAAAGTTTCCCGTCATCGTCGACAGGTGTCCCACGAGCGAGCAGTCCAAGAGGCGGTATATCAAGAACCTTTTGGATGATCTGGAACGGGACAACAGGAACATTCGCGATAATATCTTTAAGGCGATGGGACGCGTCAAGATGGATTACCTCATCAAACCCGTCAGGTAAGGAGTGTATTTTTGTACCGTTCCCGTGTCCGTCGCGCTATAATGAAAGCTGACAGAGGGTTAATACACATATAACTTTTCCTCGACAAGCGGAGACTATTGCTCTCTATGAGGAGAATATGAGGACGGCCAATTCCGGAATGAGTGGCGGTTTTGCTCTCACGGTCAATGTGAATTGGTGCAATAATACGAAAGCATAAGAGCGAGAACAATATCAACGGAGAAGAATCGTGGCACGCACACAGGCGTCGGAAAAAGTTGTCTGCCGCAACAAAATGGCGCGGTTGAACTATTTTATCGAAGATACCTATGAGACGGGGATCGTCCTTGTCGGAACGGAGGTAAAGTCTCTTCGCGAGGGCCGGGCGAACCTGAAAGAGAGTTATGCCCGGGTGGCGGACGGAGAAGTCTATATTTACGACATGCATATCAGTCCCTATACGCACGGAAACCGCCTTAATCACGATCCCCTGAGGAGGCGAAAACTTCTTCTCCACAAACGAGAGATCAAGCGCCTTTACGGCAAGTCGCGTGAAAAGGGACTGACACTCGTTCCATTGAGAGCTTATTTCAAGAACGGGAAGGTGAAAATAGAAATCGGAGTGGGAAAGGGAAAGAAGCTTCACGACAAGCGTGCCGATATTAAAAAACGTGATGACCAGCGCGACATGGAACGCGCCCTCCGTGACAGATCACGGCGGTAAATCCAGCAACCGCTTGACGGAAGTGAATAAGAGACCTATACTATATGTACATAAATGTTCTTTGACAGTTATTTTGGGGGCGAAATGGTTTCGACGGGGATAGTTGAAGCTATAGTAGCGTACCGAGGTTCCTACAGGCCTCGTTAAATAGGTAGGACTTAAAGATAATCGCAGACAACTACGATTACGCCGTAGCCGCATAGGCTACCGTCCTCCCGGTTTTGCCTGTCGGGTCGGATGAGGGCGTCATCAAGACAGGATAGCCGATTCCCCTCTCCCGTAGGGGGAGAAGCGAAATTGAAACGGGATAGTACCTGATCTATCCTTCCTTTGGGGTAATTCGGTGCGAAACTCAATCAGAGGATACGTACGTAGAAGCTATAGTGGAATGTTTCCGGACGCGGGTTCGACTCCCGCCGCCTCCACCAAATAGTGCAACCATATCATGTGGTTGCATTTTTATTATTGACCTCTATATGACCACTAAACGGTACCACTTTTGTCCTTCTCTGTGTCAGCATTTCAGTAATGCTTTCGCTTGATCTTTTTGCATATCTTTTGGTCATTTCAGGTCTTGTATGTCCCAATACCTTTTGAACCTTATCAAATTCAAAACCCTGATCTAACAATGTCAGTAGGTTATACCCAGATCGTTTTCGTCCGACGAATCCGAAGTCAGAAGGTCGGAATCATCATAACTATACAAATTAAATCAGGGGCTGGCTTTACATTATGTAAAAGCCAACCCCTTTGTTCTGAGAATTGGAACCGTTCCGCATGACAGGGATAAACCAGATTTCCTTACAATATCGAAGAATCCCTTTCGAGAGCCTGTTCGATTGAAGATACACTTATGGGAATATCTTGAAAGGTGTTTTTTGCCAAGGGATTACTTTCCTTACTATCATATGCAAGTCTCCGATATATTTCGAATCTTTCTTTGGCTTCTTGTTCCGCTATCTTGTATAATTTGTCTGCTTCCTCGGGGAACAATCTCTTGAGACTCGAATAGCGGACTTCGCCTTTGATAAACTCCTGAAAATCTCTTTTTATATCAGGAGAATCCAGCTGAAAAGGATTTTTACCTTCAGCTGCAAGAAGAGGATTATAGCGGTATAGAGACCAGTAACCGGCCTCGACGGCCCTTCTGCTTTCCTCCTGGCTTTTTCCCATGTCGATGCCGTGATTTATGCATGGCGAATAGGCAATGATCAATGAAGGTCCCGGATAACTCTCCGCTTCAATAGCGGCTTTGAGAAACTGGGCTTTGCTTGCTCCCATGGCAACGGAAGCGACATAGACGTATCCGTATACCATAGCCATACGACCGAGGTCCTTCTTACGTACGGGCTTGCCTTTTGCCGCGAATTTCGCCACGGCGCCTATCGGTGTGGCCTTGGATGCCTGTCCTCCGGTATTGGAATAGACTTCCGTATCAAGAACGAGAATATTAAGATCGTGATTTGCCGCGATCACATGATCCAGCCCGCCGTACCCTATGTCATAAGCCCATCCGTCTCCGCCTATGGCCCAGATCGATTTCTTGACGATAAGATCTTTCAGTTTCAGAATATTGTTCAAAAGATCCTTTTGCGGTCCTATTGGCTGAGTAAGCCCACGGACGACCGCCTCTTCGATCTTGAATCTCAGGTCCTTGGTCACATTCGGGTCGTTCATATTGCCAAGCCAGCATCTAAAGAGGCTTTTCAACTCTTCCGGGATATCCTGTTCGACGATTTCCCTGATATAGCCGGCGAGCTTTTCACGTCTCCGTGTGATTCCCGCTTCTATTCCCAGGACAAACTCGGCGTTGTCTTCGAAAAGGGAATTGGCCCACGCTGGACCGTGTCCCTTCTCGTTAACCGTATAGGGACAAACCGGAACGGAGCCCCCGTAGATCGACGAACATCCCGTGGCGTTTCCGATAATCATCCTATCACCGAAGAGTTGCGTGATTACTTTGATGTACGGTGTCTCCCCGCATCCGGGGCAGGCACCGGAGAATTCAAAGAGAGGTTGCTGGAACTGGCTGCCCTTTACCGTGTTTTTGGGCATCAGATTGTTCCTGACCGGAACGGTCAAAGAGAATTTATGGTTGGGCACTTCTGTGTCGCGCTGACTGCTCAGCCGCTTCATTACCAGGGACTTTATCTTCGACGGGCAGACATCCACACAGTTGCCGCATCCGACACAATCCATCGGGCTCAGCTGTATCCGGAACCTGAAGTCCTTGAGCTCCTTTCCCCATGCCTGCAGAGTTATAAAATCCTTCGGGGCTTTTTCGAGCTCTTTGTCTGTCACAAGTACCGGCCTTATGGCGGCATGGGGACACACAAAGGCGCATTGGTTGCATTGGATGCAGTTTTCCGGTATCCATTCCGGAACATTGATAGCCACCCCGCGTTTTTCATATTGGGACGTCGCCGTTGGGAAAATGCCGTCCGGGGGCAATGCGCTGACAGGGACCGCATCTCCTTTCTGAAGCGCCATCGGCATCATGACCTTCGTGACGAATTCGGATACGTTTTCCGCGACATATTCGTTGCGGCCTGATTTGAGCCACGATTCCGGCACATCGATTCTCTCTATAGCGGAAAGGGCCTGATCGACGGCGCAAATATTCATCGCGACGATTTTTTCACCTTTTCTTCCATATGTCTTTCTTATGGCTTGTTTCAGATATTCGATAGCCTGATCGGGAGGTATAACGTTGGCGATCTTGAAGAAAGCGGCCTGCATGATCATGTTGATCCTTCTGCCCAGGCCGACTTTTTCCGCGATACCTACCGCGTCGATACTAAAAAACTTCAACTTCTTTGCCGCGATGATTTTCTTGATGTTCGCAGGGAGCTCCCGTTCCATTTCCTCCGCCGTCCAGGGAGAGTTCAGAAGAAAAATCCCGCCCTCGACGATTCCTTCAAGAATGTCGAACTGGCTGACGTATGCCGGAACATGGCAGGCGATAAAGTCCGCGTGCTTGATAAGATAATGAGACAGAATCATGTTCGACGAAAAGCGGAGATGCGAAACGGTCACTCCTCCCGATTTTTTCGCGTCATAGGCGAAATAGGCCTGCGTGAACATATCGGTATTCTCTCCGATGATTTTTATCGCCTCTTTGTTGGCACCGACTGTTCCGTCCGAGCCTATACCCCAGAATTTGCACTGGGTTGTTCCCTCGGGCGAGGCGGAGAATTCCTCTCCTATCTCGAGTGATGAATTGCTGACATCGTCGTCAATGCCGACCGTAAAGGACCTCTTGGGTTCCCATTGTTCGAGGTTGTCGTAGACGGCCTTGACCATGGCGGGAGTAAAATCCTTGCTGCCGAGGCCGTATCTTCCTCCCACCACCAGCTGCCCGAACCCTCCCTCGTTTATAGCCGTGCTGACGTCCTGGTAAAGCGGTTCTCCGATGGTAAGAGGCGTCTTTATCCTGTCGAGGACCGCGATCTTTTTGACGGATTTCGGCAATACCTTGAAAAAATGCTCCCTGGAAAAGGGGAGGTAGAGCCGCACCTTGATGAGACCGAGGCGAGCCCCTTTCGAGTTCAGATAGTTGATTGTTCCTTCTATGACGTCACAGCTCGATCCCATTGATACGATGATCTTGTCGGCTTCGGGATGCCCAACATAATCGAAGAGGTGGTATTGTCGTCCTGTCAAGTTGCTGACTTTCCTCATCTCTCCTTCGACGATTGTAGGCAGCCTTGCAAAATAGGGTGAACAGGCCTCGCGGTTCTGAAAGTAAATGTCCGATATCTGGGACGTGCCGCGCATCTGGGGATGCTCCGGATTCATTGCCTTTTCCCTGAAGCGTTCAATGGCGTACCAGTCAATCAGTTTGGCCATATCGGCATAATCGATCAATTCCACTTTCTGAACCACCATGGAGGTTCTGAACCCGTCGAAACAATGAACAAAGGGAAGACTGGCCTTTATACTTGCCAGATGTGCGACAAGTCCAATGTCCATGACCTCCTGGGGGGAAGCCGATGCCAGCAGGGAGAATCCGGACTGCCTGACCGCGTTGATATCTGAATGATCCCCGAAGATGCAGAGGGCGTGTCCCGCGACGGACCGTGCCGCCACATGAAACACCGCCGGCAGGAGTTCGCCCGCTATCTTGTACATATCCGGGATCATGAGCAGCAGACCTTGGGATGCGGTATAGGTCGTGGAGAGTGTTCCCGCCGCGAGCGCTCCGTGTACAGCGGCAGCCGCGCCGGCTTCCGACTGCATTTCTATTATATCGAGAACCTGACCAAAGAGGTTCTTTCTGCCTCGTGCCGCCCACTCGTTACAATATTCTCCTATAGTGCTCGAAGGGGTAATAGGATATATCGCAGCAACTTCACTCATCGCATACGAGACGTAAGCCGCAATTTCATTTCCTTCCAGTGTTTTGTTAAATCCAGCCATTATCCTTCTCCGTTTCAGCCCAAGTTTCAGTCAAACAAGAGCGTCGTCTAGTAATATCAAGCATTCAAACCAGAGTACCCAATATCGAATTAATAGATTAATTGAAGAAATGCCTTCCTTTTTCCTGGTTACCCCTTCGTCTCCAGAAAAATGAGGAAATGCCCCCAATCCCCTCCGTTTCCTGCCCGTCCCCCCGTTTACGGGCAAAAAAAAACCGCATAATCTCTTTTTGAGATGCGGCTTTAAAAAAAAGCCGCGGGGTTTCGGACCCGCGGCTTGATGTATCTTTAATCAATAAGAATCACGCGGGCGCCCCTGTTTCCCTGTGCGCATTATATACTACTGCGAGTACATGTACGTTTGCCGACAGGACTTCCGCATGACCTAATGGATATAGCACTTTTTGTCGCTCCTTTATGAATGGAAGGGCGGACTATATACAAAAATATTATTTTGTCAAGAGAATTTTAACGGATACGATTTTTCTGCACGAGGCTTTCATGGACTGACGATCAAACGTTTACATATCAAAGGGGATACTGTTCCCTTGTTGACGACAAGAAGGTATCTGAATACCTGAAAGATATGAATAAACCGGCCCCCCTGCGCCGGCATTCAATGTGAGGGTTGAAAATTCAATCCCTACGTATTTTAGTCTAATAGGGACTCTCTGTTCGGTAGGACGTTCTTGTAATGCTTTTTCCTTTCGTTCTCATTTTTTCGAATGTTCGTATGTTTAGCCAAGATGGCAGAGAAAGAACAAACACATTTATATGGGGCTGCATTTTTTAATCAACTGTTCCAATACATCAGTTGCGGTGATGGTTGTTGGATTAATATTCTTAACGAATGGCACGGCGACAGCGAGTCAGCGGGTAAGAATTCCTTATGTCTTACAGGATACCGAATGGGCCACTGGAATCGCTATTGTAAATTACGAGTCCGATCCTGTTCATCTGTACGCCAGTTTTATTGAACAAGACGGTTACTATAGTGCAACGACCCATAGGGTGGATCTTGGTGAATTCAGCAGATATGAAATGAAAATCTTCACCCTGGAACAACTCTACAATTACGACAAAGAGCCTGCCGTGAAGTTGCCTGATACGACGTTTCAGTTGTGGGTTCAACATTGGGCAGATGATGAAGCATTTGGCGTGGCGGTTTTCATTGTCAGCATGAATGCGGCTTTCCCGGGGTATGGGTTCCAGCAATTCGATTCCGAAAGTTGGTGATCAGGAGTATGTGAGAGGCAAGAGCATCTCGAAAGATGAAGCCGGTTTTCTCCCCAGCGTGATGGAGCGCAGAGTTTATTTTGCCAGTTTCAATTCCTTGATGCTCTTTTCACGCATGACGAACTTCTGTATCTTGCCCGTG
>Ga0272443_10002906_pt1 | contig 21018 bp, 18 predicted proteins | sample SSMAcet12_FD_193581 | JGI IMG/M metagenome (GOLD analysis project Ga0272443, IMG submission 193581) | Marine sediment archaeal communities from Little Sippewissett salt marsh, Falmouth, MA, United States - SSM-Acet-12 | ecosystem: Environmental > Aquatic > Marine > Wetlands > Sediment ... | reverse complement strand
CCTGGCTTCTCGCTTCGTGGACAATCTTCCGGAGCGGGCCCTGGAAGAGCTGATGACCGAAGGGACAATGCTTCTGTTCGGTGTGGACGTGGATATCCGCTTCGGCGCTCCCATTTCCATCGCCCCGTATCTGCGAAGCCGCGTCATCGAAAAGGACATCGGCGCCGTTCGACCCATCGATTTCGACGAGCCGATTCCCTCCATCCAGGCCATGCGCCGGGCCGCCCTCCGGCTCATGAAGCAATACATGACGGCCATCTACGACATGACCACCGTAAACTTCGACCACCTGTTCGCGGCCATGATCCGCGAGCGTCCAGTGGACCGAATCGCCGAAGCGGATCTTCTGCGCCGGGTGGTCTACGTGATCGCCTGCGGAATGAAAAGGGCAGGCGTCCACCGGCATGGCACCCTCGAAGAAAGTCCGTTTCATCTGCTTACCGACGACCGGCATCAGAGGTATCGCGATTTTATCGAGCTCGCCGAGGAAAAGGGAGTCGTGCAAAAAGAGGGGGGCTTTCTGATTCGAAATCGATCCCGGTTCGATTCGGTGTTCGATTTCCATCGGGTTCGCATCGACAACCCGGTGGCGGTCATGGCAAACGAAATCGAGCCCCTGACGCGCCTTCTCAAGCGAATTCGTCGCACGGCCTGGCTGCCGCGATTCTGGGTGCGCAGGCGCCTTTCCCGGATGCTCATCGGAGAGGCCCTGGCTGAATTCGACGCCGATTACCGGCGCCATTTCCTACCGGAAGAGAGCAAGCCGGTGCGAATCGGCAGGCCGCTCCTGGTCCGGGGAAGATTTCGCAGTACGGGGGTGCTGCTGATTCACGGTTACATGGCCGCGCCGGCCGAGGTCCGGGAGCTCGCCCTGTTTTTGGGAGGACTTGGATACTGGGTCTACACTCCCCGGCTGCGGGGCCACGGCACCGCCCCCGAGGACCTGGCGCAGAGGAGCTATCTGGAATGGATCGATTCTGTGGAGCGGGGCTACGCGGTGATCAGCGGCATCTGTAAAAACGTGGTCGTCGGCGGCTTTTCCACCGGTGCCGGGCTGGCGCTCGATCTGGCCACCAGGGTGCGGCAAATAAAGGCGGTGTTTGCGGTGGCCCCCCCGCTGCGACTTCAGCACATGTCGACCCGCTTCGTCCCAGCGGTGGATGCCTGGAACAGGATTATGAAAAGAGCCAGGATGGACGGCGCGCAGATGGCGTTTGTCGAAAACCGGCCGGAAAACCCCCACATCAACTACATTCGCAATCCGGTCGCCGGCGTCCGGGAGATCGAACGGCTGATGGAGTCTGTGGAACCGCGGTTGGCTGACCTGAAAATGCCTGCGCTGGTGGTCCAGGCCAGCGACGATCCGGTGGTCGATCCGAAGGGATCCCGGAGGATTTTCGATCTGCTCGGCTCCGAAGACAAACGCTACATGCTGTTTCATTTCGACCGGCACGGCATTTTGCTGGGACCCCAGTCGGACATCGTGCACCGGAGCATCGCCGATTTCATTCAGAGCGTGGAAGAAAAATGACTTTTCGGCCGGCCTTGGAGCGAGGGGTTCGACTCTCTGGGAAAAATGCGCCCCTGGAGTGGGCGAGGGCAGGGCATCGGCACCCAAAGGCGCTGATTTTCGCACCGCCGCTGATCGGAGGCGCGGCCGCCCAGCAGATGCGGATCTATCGACCCTTGATCCGGAACGGGTACGATCTTTTCAGCTTCAGCTATTCCGGCCATGGTATCTCGGACGGCCATTTTTTTCTTTCCGCCACGATTCGCGATACCCGCCGTGCGCTTTTCCATGCCGCTGCCGAAGCCCGGCGCCGGAAGATCCCCCTCTTTGGGCTGGCCGCCTCCTATTCGGCAATTCCGCTGCTCAGCGCGGGCCGGATCGAGCCGAATCCATTTTCCAAACTGGTGCTGATCAATCCCTTGGTTCGGCTGTGCCCCTTGGCAATTGTCCGCTCCTTTTGGAGCTTTTGCCGCCGACGTCCCACGCCTGCCTCTTGGGGGCCGGGTCGACCGAACTGTCTGAACATCTACCTCGATTCTCTTTTTCCGGGCATCGGCAAAGGCCTGGATCGTTTCGGGAGTCTCCGACGGAGCCGGGCCCGTCTTTTCCGGATCCTGGCTGAACTGGTTTTTCAGAATCCACTTTCCGGCGTGACCTTGGCCGAGACCCCGACCCTTTGCCTGTATGGACGCCATGACGACGTCATTCGGGTTTTCCATCCGGCAATGGGGCGGGACTATGAACCGGCCGTTCGAAGCATCTGCCCCCATGTCTGTTTTCAGGTCTACCCGGGCGGGCACTTTCTCCGTTCCCTGAAGGCTCGGGCCGTCGTCGAAAAATCGATTTTATCCTTCTTTTGATAGGGAGAATTTCGACCGTGAATCCAAATCCGGCGGAAGGCGGTTTTCGGGTCGGCCTCGTCTCGCCGCCCTGGCCGCTGTTCAACCGCCCGTCGATCCAGCTCGGCTCTTTGAAAGCCTATATCGACACCCGATTTGACAAGCAGAAAATCGAGGTCGAATCTCATCATTTCTATCTCGAAGTGGCCCGGCAACTCGGCTACGGGTGCTATCATGACATTTCCCAGCGGATGTGGTCGGCCGAGGCGGTGTTTGCCGCTTTGTTGCACCCGGAGAGGCGATCGGCCGCAGCGCGGCTCTTTGAAAAAGAGACGGCAGGCAAAGAGGCGGTTTCGGCAAGAGGCTTTGAAGAGATCGTCGAATCGTCCCAAACCGCGTCGGCGGAATATTTGCAGAAAACAGACTGGAAGCGATACGGTCTTGTCGGTTTTACCATGTGCCTGTGCCAGATGACGTCGACACTGTATCTGATCCGGCAAATCAAACAGCGGTGCCCAACATTGCCGGTGGTCGTCGGGGGCGGGCTTTTCGATCAAGAATCGATTCCGGCATTTTTCCGGATCTTTCCGGAAATCGACGCGATTGTCGTGGGAGAAGGAGAGCGGCCCCTGGAGAAGATCATCGCCCACCTGATCGAGGGCAAACCCATCGGCGAACTTCGGCAAACCAACGGGGTGATCCCCCGGTTCTTTGCTGAATCCGGTAAACGAACCAGCTTTTGTCAGGTCCCGGACCTCGACCGGCTCCCGGTTCCCGATTTCGACGACTATTTCCGGCTGCTGCGGTCCTTCGGTCCAGGCAAAGCTTTTTTCCCGACGCTGCCGGCAGAAATCTCCCGCGGCTGCTGGTGGCATGCCGGCAAGAACCAGAGAGATAAAACGGGGTGCGCCTTCTGCAACCTCAATCTCCAGTGGTCCGGATACCGGGCCAAGGGCGTGAACCGGGCGGCCGCCGAAATCGATGAGCTCACCTCCCGATACCAGTCCCTGTCGGTCGCCCTGACCGACAACCTGTTGCCCCGGCGGAAATCGCAGGAAATATTCGACAGAATCGGATTGTTGGGAAAGGATCTGGCGCTGTTTGTTGAGCTTCGGCCGACCACCCCCCCGGAGGTGCTCAGAAAGCTCGCCTCCGCCGGGGTGCGGGAGGTGCAGATCGGCATCGAAGCCCTGAGCAGCCGGCTCCTGAAAAAGCTGAACAAAGGCACTTCAGCCATACAGAACCTGGAGACGATGAAGCATTGCGAGGCTTTGGGGATCAAACAGACATCGAATCTGATTCTCTTTTTTCCCGGCAGCGATCAGGAAGATGTCCGGCGGACCCTTCAGGTGCTGGAGTTCGCGGCGCCTTTCCGGCCCCTGAAAGCGGTCCATTTCTGGCTCGGCATCGGAAGCGCCGTGTACCGGAATCCTCAGCAGTTCGGTCTGAAGGCCGTATACAACCACCCGCGCTACCGGGCGCTGTTTCCCGCCGAGGTGACCGGTTCGATGCGTCTTCTGGTTCAGACTTACCGGGGGGACCGGACTTTACAGCAGCGGCTTTGGCGGCCGGTCAAGCAAAGAGTCCGGCAGTGGAAATCCGACTATGCCGATTTAAAATGCAGCGGGGAAGGGCCGATCCTCGGCTTCCGGGACGGAAGGGATTTTCTGATCATCCGCCAGCGTCGGATCGGGGGTGACCCGATCCATCACCGGCTGACCGGAACCTCTCGAAAAATCTACCTTTATTGCAGCCGGCACCAGGCATTTTCGGCCATCATCCGGAAGTTTCCGGAGTTTTCCGAAGACGAGATCGGTTCGTTTTTGGAGATGATGATCGAAAAGCGGCTCATGTTCGAGGAAAACGGCCGCTACCTGAGCCTGGCGATCCCGGAGAATCCGAAACGGATTGACCCGAAGGCCGCAGTGAAGCAATAGAACCGCCCGTTCACGTTGTTTGGGTCTTTGCTTTTCGAGCTACGCCCCCACAAGCGCTCAAAACGCTATGGGCGCAAAGGAAAAGCAGTTTTCATATAAATTCTGTTCTCCAGCCCTATCGGAGAACAGAATTTATTGGCAGATGTCCCGCAGCTTCTGATCGTAGAGCAGCCCCACGCCGTAGTCGCTTCTGCGAAAGAACTTCTCTTTTGACGGCCCCACGATCTGCATCTCCGGATTCTTTTTCTGCACGTCTATGGCGATGTTCATCTCCTTGGTGCAGCCGGTGCTGAAGGTGGCGTCTTTTCCCACCCATTCCGGCGGCACCCGGCTTTCCGTCAGCGCAAAGGCCCGGGCGATGTCCTCGTAGGTTTGAAACCGCCAGATGTCGATGTAGCCGCTTCTCTGGACAATCTCCCACATGTACATCAAATCGTCGGCGTCCATCCCCGGTTCGAAGTATTCGGACGGGTTGATGATAAAGGTTCGGGCGTATTCCTTTTTCAGGTGTTCGATCAGCACCGACATGATTTTCTTGGCGGTTTCGACCTTGCCGGGAATCGATCCGACGATGCCGCTGTAGAACATCACCGTCTTGCCCTTTTCCTTGGCGGCGGCCATCTGGTTGATGATGGCCCGGGCCTTGTGTTCGAGATCCCGGTAGGTGTACTTGACCACCGCCGGATGCCGGGGTTTGAGCCGGATATCGACTTCTCCATTTTTGCCCGGAGAGAGGTTGAAGATGTCCTGGGTGAATTGAAAATGGCTTTTGAAAAACCGGCGGTGCTGGTCCGGCCCCCGGGAGACCACGGCATCGACCTCTTTGAAGATGCGGGCAAACGTGGTGCTGACCAGCAGCAGGTTGACGTTTTCCCGGGTCCCGTCGGAGACGGCGATCATGTTGTGTTCGCTTCGCAGGATCTCGACAAGCTCGTTTTTGTTCAACTTCTTTTCCCGAAGAAAGTACGCCGTGGAAAGCTCCGTCCCCAGCGCCTCGTCTCCGTGGGCGTCGTCGAAATCGACCTTCGTATAGACCGGTCCGTCTTTAAAGGCGATCACCACCTTGTGTCCCAGGCGGGCAAGAAGACGGATGATCACCAGGTCGACCATGATTTCGCCCGACTCGTCCGCCAGCCAGAGGATTTTTTTCGGCGCCAGTCCCGGACTTTCAGCGGAGACCTCACCCTGGATCCCTAAAAACTCGAAAAATGTCTCCACTCCGTTTCCGGTGAAGCGCTTTTGAAAAAACTTCAGGAAGTCTTCTTCCGTAAAGTGGATGGCGTTGTCGTCGGTCCAGAGGGAGTCTTCCACGGCCAGGGAAAGCAGGCGCTTGAGTTCGATGAAACGCAGGCGCTCTCTTGCCCCGATCAGGGTTCGGTGTTTGCCGCCGATGTCTTTGGTATCCAATTGGTTGAGGGCGGTCCTGCACGCATGGGAGGCCAGGGCATTGGCGGCCCGGAGGTTTCTCATCCCTTTTTCGCAGATATACGGGTCCGCGATCTGGGTCCGGTTCAAAAAGATGTTGACCAGGCGTTTTTCCAACCGGGAAGGCACCATGATCTCGTCGCGGGTTTCGTGGTCGAACTTGATTCGGAGCAAAGACTCCAGGTAGGCCTTTTCCCGCTTGTCGTCGATGAGTCGGTCGATCAGTTGCAGCACCCGGTCGGATACAGCCGAATACTTTTCCTGGAGAAACGCGGATCGGTCCCGGTTCATGATCGCTTCGAACATCGCATCCGAGCAGGGATAATAGCGCTCTTCGTTTTCCGTGTAGACCATGAACCGGACCTGCTCGGGGGTGCCGACATGTTCCGGGTAGGCGAAATAGTCCATGTGGTTTTCGATAAAAAATGCCGTGTACCAGGCGTCGCGCTTGGGATCCACATAGGGGACATAGGGCTCGGTGCCGCGAATTCGGTCGGCGGCTTTCTTTTTTCGGGCAGACATGTTTGCTCCTTTGGGAAGAGAAGTCAGAGATCCGTCCCGCCGCCCCTTGGCAGACGGGATTTGATCGACAACAAAACTTCTCTCTAATCCTTTGCCTCTGAAGCTTCTTTTCTTTCGATCAAATCAAATCAAAAACTGGGCCAGCAAGCTATTTCTGGTTTTTCCCCATCGTCCCGCGCCGAGCATCGCAGAAACGGGCGGATAAGCCCTTCAAGCTGTTTGAGGCCCCCGTTCTTTGGGGGCCGAGTTCTTGAAGGGCCCGCCCGTTTCTGCGACGCGCAGGAAAAAGCGGGGCGCAGGGCGCCGTTTCTTTTGGTTCGTTTTCTTTGGGCGAACAAAGAAAATGAACAATAAAAACATAATGTTATCAGGATATTATATTGAATACGACAAAATGCCTCTTATAGGTAGTCCAAAAGCTGCCCCAGCTCCGTCACCACCAAATCCGGCTTTGTGTCCCGGCAGTCCGGGTCATCCTCTCTCAGCCGAAGGGAGCGGGCGTCTCCGGCAAAGAGGGCTGTCTGAAAGCCGGCCGTTTGCGCGGCTGCCACATCATTTTTCATGTCGTTTCCCACCATCAGGGCCTGATCCTGAAGAAGACCGAGGGCCTGGAGGCGGCGGACTGCGGCAAGAAAAAGAACCGGAGACGGCTTGGCCTCGCCCAGTTGATACGAGTAAAATAGAAGACCGGAGTCGAAACCGAGCCCTTCGGGGGAATGGCCGAAAAACCAGGAAAACAACCAGGGGGTAAAAAACTGAGCGTTGGAGACGATCCCCAGAAAGAGCCCTTTTCGACGGAGGCCTTCGATGGTTTCTTCGGCCCCGGGCATGGGATAGACCGGGTTTACGATCAGTTCGTACTCCACGGCAAAACGGCGGGCCAGACGGCGGTCGTCGATGCCGAGCACGGCCATCCAGACCCGGTCGATTTCGACCTCGGGCGCTTCGATGCCTTCCATTCTTTTTTCCCGATGCACCGCTTCGATCTGTTCGAAAAATGCCTCGGTCAGTTCCTCAGGCGGCCGGGCAAGGTTGTATTTTCGAACCAGCCTTTCGATTTTTTGGCTCTGGTTCCGGCGCCGCATCGTTCCGATATCCCCGGAGCCGCTGATGAACAAGGTGCCGTAAACGTCGAACAGCACCGCATGGACGCGTTTTTGCACGCGGCCGGAAGGCTTCATGCCCGTGGGAAGGGGAGAGAGGGCAAGAACATAGTCTTCGATCTCTTTTCTATCGATCATACGGGCACCACTTGAGCAGGCTGAAGGTCTCCGGCTGCAGGAAAAAGGCGAGCAGTGCCGTTTTGTCCACCTCATGGCGGACCTTTCGGACGGATGCCTGACGGTAGGCATCCAGGAGCCGCTTCCGGTATATCGGCAGGGAGTACCGGGAAAGGACGATCTCCCGGTTGTTTGCGATGCAGGCGTCTTTATCCTCGATGCGGCCGGGATGATCGAGAAACGGGTTGATCTCGATGAGCGCATGGCGCAGGTCCTGTGCATGGAGCATGCTGCGGATCACCTCTTTTTGGGCGGATTCGTCCAGAAGTCCGAAATCGACGGTGCCGTCCGCCGAGATCGACTCCCAGGCGCGTTGGATCTCGCCTGCAGAAGCTGGCCGCTTGAATTGCGTGCAGGCCTGCCGGAAACATTCAGTCCACCGGTGTTGAAACCCGTTTTTTTCGACCCAGGATACCGGCACGGCCAGCCGGGTGTAGAGGTGATCGAGCCGGACGCCGTCTTTTTCAAAATCCCGGCAGATGTCGGCAAGCCTGCGTCCCCAAAGAAGCTTGCCCGCCGTCCATGGCTCTAGAAAGGAAAACCCGAAACCCTCGGTGATGCTGGCGGTGAGCAGGAAACGGCTTTCACTCACCAGTTTTTCAAAGTCGCAGCAAAGCCCTGCTTCGAATTCCACGGAAAGGCCTTGCTGTCTAACGAAATTCTTCCAATCCCTGTAGCTGTCCATGTCGGCGGCGCTGTTGGGCGGCCGGGTGATGCTCAACTCGGCAGGTGGGGGAAAGAACAGGGAAAGCAGTATGGCCTCGCCGATGTTTTTGCGGCGGATGGCCCGAACCGGGTAAAGAATCCTTTTGCCTTCGGCGCCGCTGTCTTTGCCTGCAGGGAGGGGTTTGACGGTGTTGGGAATCCAGTGAAGGCCTTCGGGTTTGAGGCCGGCCTCGCGAAGGAGACGAAAATCTCTGGAGTTGATGACGGCCCAATGGCTGTCCGCCGGGTAGGGCTCTTTGAAATAGGCCTGGGGGCGACCGTCTTCGGCAAAGTCGTGGACCTGGCACAGGAGTCTGGCCCCCGCGTTTTGCAGATGATGGAGGATTTTGAGGAGATTTCGGTTTTTGGCCAGGGTCGGATTGTGGACGTGAAAAAGGTCGCACCCGTCCGGCCACTGATGGTGCAGGGCTTCCAGAATGTGCCCAGCTGTGATTTCCGGTCGGCAGGGCCGGTCTGAATCGCTGTCGTAGCCCAGGCCGTCCACGGAAATCACCTGTGCCGGGAAGTCCGATGCGGGCAGACTCCCGGCAAACACCAGGGTCTCACAATCGTTTTTGACCGCCTCGACCTGCTGCCGGATGACGGTGGTGACCCCGCCGGTTTTCAGGTGATAGTGAAGATAGGCGATGCGCATTTTGTTGTTGATTGGTGAAGTGGTTGATTGGTTGAGTGGTAATTCGAATGCCTAAAAAGCCTAAAGTTGATGGAGTCGCTTCGCTCGGACGATATTTTCACCCTGACATAAATCTCATTAAATGGCTATTTTTTCAATAAAACCGGAAGAAATTCGTGACCGGCGTAATGATGTTATCCCTTTTTCCCATTCGGCGATTCGACTTCAGAAGTCTTGAACATTTCAACCAACCGGCCTACAGTACGCGGCACATGTCATGGAATCGATCCGGGAAAGGGGAGGCGCTCATGCTCAACGCCATCAACACGCTGCTCGTGGTCGTGGATGTCCAGGGAAAGCTGGCCCACATGATGCACAACCGGGAATCATTGTTCAAAAGCCTGAAAAGCGCCATTTGCGGCGCCCAGATCCTGGATCTTCCGACCCTGCTGACCGAGCAGTACCCGGAAGGGATGGGCGGAACCACGCCGGAGATTTCCGCCCTGCTCAAAGACGTCATGCCGATCAGCAAGACCAGCTTCAGCTGCTGCGGCAGCGAAGCCTTCATGGCCGCTTTGAAACAGATCGGGCGCTACCAGGTGCTCCTGGCCGGCATCGAAGCCCATGTCTGCGTCCAGCAGACCGCCCTGGACCTGCTCGACGACGGCTACGAGGTCCAGGTGCTGGCAGATGCCGTCTCTTCCCGGAATCCGGAAAACCGGACCCTGGCCTTCGACCGCATGCGCCATGCCGGGGCGATCGTCACCAGCACCGAGGCCGCCCTGTTCGAGCTCATGCGCAAATCCGAAGGCCCGGCCTTCAAGCAGATCCTGAATCTGGTGAAGTAAGAATGGTTGAGTGGTTGACTGGTTGATTGGTCAATCTCTTTTAAAGAGTGGGCAGGTGGTTTTTCGCCTTCGTGGCGGTCGCCGGCATTCTGATCGATCATTTCCAGGATTACGCCCAGGGAGATTCATTGAAGCGGATTGCGGACGGCGATGCCTTCGATCTTTTGGCAGTCGTTCAGGTCCTCGGTCAACAAGACAGCGGCGTTGAGGTTGTAGGCCGCCGCCACGATCATGGCATCCCAAAAAGATAGGTTGTTTCGTTCTTCGATTTCGCTGGCCTGAAGAACGACGGCGCCGTCGTTGACGGCGACTTCCCAGTTCAGGTAGTTGGAGACGATTCTTCTCGCGAGGGGTTTTTCAAGGGGGAACGGAATTTTTCGGGTCAACGTGACATAGAGTTCCTGGAGCACCTGGGTGCTGACGGCACCGCGGCGGGTTTCCCACAGACTTTCGACGACCTCCCTGGCCCTCCGATGTTTGATGCCGGCATCCCGGTCGTGGGCATACACCAGAACGTTTGTGTCCACGAAGGTCTTATCGTTCATGGAGTTCGTCTCTTGTCCAGGATATCCGGCCGCCAAGATGATATCCTTTTTCCAGAATCTCCCGGGCGTTTCGTTTGGCCGCCTGATATCGGTCTTCCTTCTCCACGAGGCCTTCCAGCAGATCCGCCAGCATCTTGCTGATCGAGGTGTCTTTTCTTGCAGCGATCAGCTTGCCCTTTTTCAGGAGTTCCTTTTCGATGCTCAAGGTAATGTTTTGTTTCATGGCCGCACCCCTTTTTGGCTATACCCAGTATCCCGGATATTTCATGAAATATCCAGGCTATATGTGTAACACGTAATTTACGTGTAATCAAGATGGGGCATCGAAAATCCGCGGGGCTTATGTGAAACTTCGGTCGAAGTCTGGGTTTTGCGTAGGGCACGGCGTTCCTGCCGTGCCTTCATGAACGGCATCCGTCTTCGCTGCTCCGTAACTTCGCCGAGGCCGGCGGCAATAACCGGCCTGCCCCCGCCTTGGGTTTTGGAGGTTGGAGGGCCACGCTCCGTCGTGCCCGGTATTGGGTCATTGCTGGCAACACGGACTAGAATGCGCGCGTCCCTCCACCGTCAGGGGCTTCGAAGTTTCACAATTGATCAAATCCCGTTCGAGAACGGGACGGCGGGGCTCATATCGACCTTATATTCCTACAAAGACCCGAATTTTTTAAAATGTCTTTTCACTGGTTTTAAATGGGGGGCCGCTGCGCAGTTTGCAGCGGCCCCTCCATTTAAAACTTCCACAATACCGGGTTGTCGTCCAAATGGTCGGTGACGGTAGTGCCGATTCGGTCCATTTCGGCAAGGTCCTCATCGGTCAGGCGAACCGATGCAGCCTGGGCGTTGGCCGCCGCCTGGTCGGCGTTTCGGGCGCCGGCGATGGCGCAGGTGTTTTCATGGGAGATCACCCAGGAAAGGGCAAGCTGGGCGAGGGTGGCCCCGTGTTTCTCGGCGATAGGGCGCAGGGCGTCCACGGCGTCGAGGACTTTCGGATAGAGCTCCGGAGAAAAAAGCCGGTTTTTGGCCCGGTGGTCTCCTTTTTCGAATTTGTGGTCCGGGCCGAATTTGCCGGTTAGAAAGCCTTGTGCCATGGGGGAGTACGCCAGGATCGTGATGTCGTTTTCCCGGCAATACGGCATGGCGTCGGCTTCGACCTGTCGCCAGAAAAGCGAGTAGGGGGGCTGCAGACTGTCGATCCGGCCGTGTGCCGCGGCTTCGGCGATCTGTCTTCGGGAAAAATTGGACACCCCGATGGCCCGGATCTTTCCCTGGTCCTTCAGATCGTTTAAGGCGCGCATTGTCTCTTCGATAGGAACCTTTTTGCTTCCAAAGGAGCCCGCTGGCCAGTGAATCTGGTACAGGTCGATCCAGTCAGTGCCCAGGTCCTTCAGGGACTGGTCGCAGGCTTTCATGACCCCGTCGTAGTGAAGGCTGTGGGCAAAGACCTTGGTGGCGATGACGACCCGGTCCCGCACATCTGAAAGCGCCTTTCCGACGATGCGTTCCGAGTGCCCGTCGCCGTACACGGTGGCGGTGTCGAAGGTGGTGATACCCGAATCGTATGCCGCCCGGATCGCCTTTTCGGTTTCACTGTCGTCGATGCCGGTCCACATGGTCTTTCCGGCCTGCCAGGTGCCCATGAGGATGGGGGTGATTTGGATGTTGGATTGGCCCAGAGAAATTTTTTTCATCGGTGATTCTCCTTGAGGGATGAATAGTAACAGAATGCCTAAAATGACTAAAATGAGCTAAAATGTCTAAAATAGCGGCTTCGCTTCGCTCCCTCTGATTTCATACATACAAGTAGGATGTAAAGTCTCAGACAGGCGTTACAGAGGTTCTTTCATTTTAGGCATTCTAGCTCATTCTAGGCATTTTCCATCGCCATACCACACCGCCAGCCAGATGGTCGGCTGATCCGGGTCGGTCCAGGCCACCCGGTGCCGGACGCCGGCGGGGATATTTACATAGCTCCCCGGAGCAAGGTCCACCTTCTGGTTTCCGGCTTCGAATTCGAGCCGGGCGGCGCCGCGAATCAGTAGGACCCATTCGCTCCGGTCTTGGTTGTACCAGAATCCCGGTGGAGAGGCGTGCCCCCTGGAAACGATCCGTTCGATGGTCGTTTTGCCATCGGAAGCGATCTCTTCGAAGACCTCGTCTGACAAGTCTGCGGGAAGTGCCGTGGACAAGTTCCCTGTTTTAATGATGCCGGTCATCATAACCCCTCTCGACTTGCATACGGCCGATTCGTGCTCCATATTCTTAACAGTCGGATGGTACGAAGGTTTCGGCTTTCGTAAACCATGTCAACCCCACAATCGAAACGAAGGGAGGCAACCATGGCCTCGAAAACCATATCCACCCAGGACCGTCAGTGCATCGCCGGCTGTATCTTCAAATATTACGGCAGCAGCGACGCTTCCGCCGACGATGAGCGGCGCGAGGAAAACTACGCGCAGTGCCTGGAAAGCTGCCGCATCTGCAAATAAATGCGCGAAGCCCATTTATAAGCCGAGCGCGCACCCGTCTTTTCGGGGGTCGGAGGCCGCGCAATATCCGCTGCTTTCCTCCAGCCGGTAGATGAGCTGGGCCCCGCCGAACAGGAATGTCGGGGGATTGTCGATGAACCGGTGGCCCCGCTTTTCCAATTCCGGGCGCAGGTGGGCCAGACCCGGCTCCAGGGCGAGGCGAAGGTCTTCGTCCACGAACCAGCGGGGCGCATCGGAAGCCGCCTGGGGGTTGAGTCCGTAGTCGAAAATCCGTGTGACCATCTGCACGTGGCCCTGGGGCTGCATGTGGGCGCCCATGACCCCGAAGCTCATCTTCGGTTTGCCGTCTATGGTGACAAACGCAGGGATGATCGTGTGATACGGTCTTTTTGCGGAGCCGACCTGGTTGGGATGTCCCGGTGCCAGGGTAAAGCCGCAGCCCCGGTTGTGCAGGGCGATGCCGGTGCCGGGAACCACGATGCCCGAGCCGAATCCGCGGTAATTGGATTGAATGAAGGAGACCATCATGCCGCTGCTGTCTGCGGCGGTAAAGTAGACGGTTCCTTTCTCCGGGCTGGCCGCCGGTTGGGGATGGCCGGCCCGGTCCATCCGGACCTCTTTCGCCCGCGCGGCCAGGAAAGACTCCTCCAGTAAGGAGGCAGGGTCGATTTCCATGAAGACCGGATCGGCGATATGCCGGTGGGCTTCGGAAAAGGCGATCTTCATGGCCTCCACCTGGAGGTGGACGCTGTCGGCAGAGTCCATGGCCGTCTCGGCCACCCGGTGGTGACGAAGAAGGCCCAAGGCGATCAGCGCCGCAAGCCCCTGGCCGTTGGGCGGAAGTTCGTGGACCTGCACCTGTCGGTAAGAAACGGAGATCGGATCGACCCATTCAGGTCGGTGCTCGGCCAGATCCTCTTCCCGGAGCGCGCCGCCGCAGCGCCGGCTGTGCCCGGCGATCTTTTCTGCGAGCTTGCCCCGGTAGAAGGAAGCGCCGCCGGTTTCGGCGATCTCCTGGAGGCTATCGGCCTGGTCGGGTAGGCTGAAGCGCTCGCCGGCATTGGGTGCCCGGCCTTTCGGGAGAAAGGCGGCGGCAAAGTCAGGAAAATCGTTGTACAACGTTGGGACGTGCGCCCAATGGTCGGCCACGGCAGGCGAAACGAGAAACCCGTTTCGCGCATACCCGATGGCTGGTGAAAAAAGCTCGGCAAAGGAAAGGCGCCCGAACCGCTGCGAAAGTGCCGCCCATACGCTGACGCATCCCGGAACCGTGACCGTGTCCCACCCCAACGCCGGCATTTTCTTTCGACCGGAAAACCACTCCGGTGTCCAGAGCCGGGGGGAGCGTCCCGAACCATTGATCCCGTGGAGCCGGTTGCCGTCCCAGACCATGGCAAACGCATCGCCCCCGATGCCGGTGCCGGTGGGCTCGACCACCGTGAGGGCGATGGCCGTGGCCAGTGCGGCGTCCACCGCGTTGCCCCCGGCCTGAATCATCCGGAGACCGGCCTGAGCGGCCAGGGGCTGGGATGCGGCCACGATGTTGTCGGCAAATACAGGAATTCGGCAGGAAGAATAGGGAAAAGCGGAGGGAAGGCTAAACTCAACCATATCGTAGTTCTCTCATCCCGCCCGATCATGCCATGTCGTGGTTCCCCCGGGCAGGAAGCGAAGGCTTCTCGATCGTAACCATTTGAAAAATGAATTTTTCTATAAAAGCAGGCGACGCAGCCGCTCCCGGTCATCAAGTTGTGAAGCGATTTTATGACTTTTCTTCTTTTGGCGGTTTCTTTTTTGGCCGTTTTTTTCCGGTGGTTCCTCTCCAGATCTTACCGCGCTTACTGCGCCGGTCTCCCTTTCCCATGGTCGCCCTCCCGATGTCGTGAGTTACATGTCAGGCCTGTCGCAGGCCGACAGGATTTAAAATTCCAGTCATGAATTCAGCGCGGCTGAATTCATGACCGATATACAAAAATCGGATCACCGTGTAAAGCCCCGGCCGGTCGCAGGATCTGGCAGGGCGTGAACCCAGGCAACGGGAAATTAAAGGAAATCACCTTGGCGCCCGGCCGAAGTTCTTCGCGCAGCTTTGCGGAGAGCTTTTTCAGCACGTCCGGATACAGATAACAAAAGACCACGTCGGCCTCGGAAAGGTCTGCGTGCCAGAAATTCCGACACCGGATATCGACGTTTCGATGGAACAGGCACAGGAGACGGCATTTGACATAGGCCAGAGGGTTGACCTCGTAGCCGACGGCGTGGATCCCGAGCCGGTCGGCCACGGCGCGTAAGATGCGGCCGTCTCCGCACCCAAGATCAACTGCCAGCCGGTGGCTTTCTCCCTCGATGGCGGACAAGGCTATTTCGATTCGGGCTCTGGCGGTGGAAACGAACAACGCGCCCCCGGTCATCGACAGCACCAGGGCGGTGCTGACGCCGTAGGCCACCTTGAAGAGAAAGAGGGCTCCGGCAGCGATGCCGAACGCGGCAAGCCAGTAGTTCACAGAAAGTGCCTGTAATGCCTTTTTCAGGATTGAAAAACGGGAGATTAAACGCAGGCAGGGGAAATCTTTCCCTGCTCTCGAATTCAACATTGTAAGCCCAGTTACTGGTTTTTCATTTTATAGGGATTGTCAAGTTTTCCAAGCAGGCGTTGCGGGCTCATCAACCACATGAAGGATCGATTGAAACGGAACGTAATGATGACAATCCCTATAACAAGAACCGGTAAGCGTCCCGCAGGAGGAACAAACCAAGTCCCGCCAGTACCAAGCCCAGGGACCGAACCACGACGACGTAACCACGGCTGGACAGAAAGTCTCGGTATCGGCCGATGATGCCTGCCAGAAGCAGCTTCGATCCGACCAGAAGGATATAAAAGCCGGCGACGAACAACAAGGGAGAAATCGGGTCTTTTTGCATTCCCTTGAGAATGAGCGGCCCACCGACGGTTATCCAGAACAGGTAGGGATGGGGATTCAGAAAATTGACCAGGGCGCCGCGCCGCCAGGATTTCGGGTTGGCATGGGAAAAGTCGGCTTCCACAGGCTGGATCCGGAGCGCTTCCCAGGCAAGAAAGCCCAGGTAAAGGGCACCGCCCAGGGAAATGACGCCGAGGACCGTTTCCGAGCCTGACAGTTGCGAAAGAAGCAGCACCGATACCAGCACAATGGGCAGATCGGTCAGCAGGGGCGCCAGGGCCACTTTCAATCCTTCGGTGGTGCCGAACCGAAGCGTCTGGGAGACGACGAGGGTCAACAGCGGTCCAGGAGCGACACCGGCTGCAAAACCGAGCAGGAGGCCGGAAAGAAAGGAGACGTTCATCGCAAGTTCCTTTCTCGCCAGATAAAGCGGCCCTGCTTCAGGACGGCGTCTCCGGCCTCGTTCATTAATACGAAGGCCGCATGATTCGTCGCCAAGTCCTTGGCCCCGATCAGGGTCAGCGGTTTTCCCGGTATGGCCGGCCGGGCGAACCGGCATCCGATTTGTTCGATGCGGTGGATGTCGCCTCCGGCCAGGCGGCGGCAAAGGGCGCTGCAGGCCATGGACAGAATGCAGGCGCCGTGGAGAATCGTCCGGGGCAGGCCCGCGGCCTTGGCCAACAGTTCATTGGTGTGGATGAAGTTGGTGTCTCCCGACACCTTTGCATATTCCCGCTGCTGGCCTTCGCGGGTGGGGATTTGGATTCGGAACCCTTTTTCTTCCAGTTCCGACCCGGCGTTTTTCGTACCTGATGGCAGGCCCTTTTTCCCCCGCACGATCAGGCCGGTCACTCCTTTTACTGCGGTTTCGCCATCGATTCGGCAGCGTCCGGTGATTTCCAGCAGCTCGCCGGCTCCGGTGTCCCGGATGTCAGAGATGCTCATTTCAAGCCGAAAGGGTTCGCCGCTTTTCAGCATGCGGCGCCAGCACACCTCCTGTTCGGCATGAACCATCCGAAGCAGGTTCAGGTTCAATTCCGGCATCTGCCAGATTTGTTTTAGATAGGGCATGAACAACCTGGCGATGTACAGGGGGGGCAGAGGGCCTCCGGGCCTCGCATAGGCCGGGTTCGGGTCGCCGGTGGCGGCGGCGAATGCGGCGGCCTCTGCGGCGGACACCGGCTCCATCTTCGCTTCGGATCTCCACCCGACCAGCGCCCGGTTCAGGGGACCGGCGCCGAGGTTCCGCAGCAGGGTCCAGAGCAGGGAGAGTTGAGACATCTTAATTCCGAAGCACGAAATCCGAAACAAATGCGAATTTCGTGCTTTTCCTTGTATCATTCAGGCCGCGGCCATCGTGTCGAATCTTTGCCGGAGGCAAGGGTATCGCGCTCTTAGAACCTCATCAGTTTCCGGATCATCAGGGGCTGGTATCCGAAAAGGGCGTTGAGGTGGTGCAAGAAGGCATGCTGGGCCTCGTCCCGCCAGATTTCATGTATCCGCAGGTCCAGATTCCGGTAATAGGCCAGCAGTGCTTCGGTCGATTCTGTCGGCGGGGAAACATCGCCCGCCGACTGGTGAATCAGCTCGAGCCACATGGCGCTTACCCCCATGATGTAATGCGGCCATGCGCTTTGAAGCTCTGTCGACCAGATCGGATCGCTGGTGGCGCCAATCCCGGTGTCCGGTTCGCCCTGCAGATCGTCGAAGAGCACTTCATCCACCAGCCCGGCGGCGCAAAGCTCCGCAATCAAGGGGTCTGCTTGCATGTGAGCAAATATCCGACGGGCGGTGTCTATATCCGAAAAGAAACGGAAGCTGAACTGGTGGCCGGAAGCGTCGCGGACCGCCCGCCGGTGAAAGCGCCACAGGCCGATGGCATGCCGGTGTTGGACGAGGACCGGTTTGATCAGCCGATCTGCGGCCAGAAGATCCAGAAACCACCGGGGGTCTTCGTCTTCGGGCCAGGCAAACCGGATCCTTGCCCGCCACCAGGCGCGCTCCACAGCGGGGCCGTCTTCCAGGGCCTCCCCTGCCGGAAGCGGCAGCGGCGCGGGTCTGCCGGAGGCTGCACATCCGGACAAGAAAATCGCGGATGCACAGAGGAGCATCCCGAGGAGGCAACTCCCGGAAAACCAGATCCGCCGGCGGCTTGGCGTCATTTGCGGGTGATCCTTTCAATGGCTTCTGCCGCGCTTTCCGCCAGTTCGGGCGAGTCTTTCCCGGCGGCAGCGGCAATTCGTTCAAGGACCGGAAGCAGATCCGGGCCGCCGATTTCTCCCAGGATGTAAACGACGTCACCCTTGACGTCTTCTGTCAAACGCTCGAGGCGATCCAGGAGGGAGGGGACGGCCTGGGCTGCAAGAAAAGGGTCCTCTTCGGCCAGGCTTTCAGCGGCGACCATCGCCCCGAGTCGGCGGGGCCACTTTTCGTGGGTCAGAAGATCGATCAGGGCCGGAAACACAGTCTGGTGTTCGATCATCATCGCGGTCACTTTGCCGGCCTCCCCCTCCTGCAGAAAGCCCAAAATCGCGGATTGGCTCAGATCCGCCGGATCCCTGCTGAGGATCATCCGGGTGACATCGGCAAGCGGGACGGTGCCGTTCCAGCGGAATTTTCCGTCGAGCAGCAGGGTCGGCACCGACTGGATGCCGTATTGGCCGGCTTTTTCGTGGAAGAGTCCCGCGTCGATGATCGATAGCAGCACCAGCTTGCTGTCTATCGCAAGCGGCGCGATCCGGCGGATCATGGCCGGGCAGTGAATGCACTGAGGCGCAACAAAAAGTTCGAGCGCTGCCGGCAGATCGAGGCCCTTTAGTTCCCCCCCCGCCAAATCACCCGGCGCCGGATCTTGGGCGACGGCCGCAGCGATCTCCAGAAACGGTTCCAGTTCGTTTTCAGAAGGCACCCCGTGGAACAGCAGATTGGGAAGAAGCCGGATGGCCGGCAATTGTTCATCGTCGGACTTGATTCGGCGGATGGAGACCTTCGGGGCCAGGGAGCCCAGCTCTTCGCAGAAGTCGGCCATGGCCGCGGACCGGTCGTCTTTGCTGCGAGCCATTTCCAGCGTCGTTTCCCGGCAAAGTTCGTCGTTCCATCGGCGAATGAGCTCTTGTCGATTCGGCTTCATGGAGAGAATCCTTGGCAATTGGTTCTTTTGGGCCCGGCGCCTCGGGGAGCCCCGGTCCGTGGTTCGATTCATCTCCCATCGCCGGCCAAAAGTCAACCGGCAGTGGGCTTCCCCTTGCAGGACTTTTCAGTTATAGGGATTGCATATTTCTGTTTCGTTTGGGAGAGCATGTTATGCATTGGCGTCCAGCGAACTCAAGGTCATGGATCGGCTGTTTGACAATCCCTCTAAATGGAAAAACAATGAAGCTTTCAAGGGCGTTTGCGACAGCTATGGTGGTGATTGGAATCTTTTCATGGGTTTGCAGCGCCGACGAAGGCAAAGAAGCCAGGACGATCGTCGAGGCTGCGGTGGAATACTACCGCGGGGACGCTTCTGTTTCCAGGATTCGGATGACGATCCACCGTCCCGACTGGGAGCGGGAGATGACGATCAAGGCCTGGACCCTGGGCAAGAAATACAGCCTTTTCTACATCACCGACCCACCCAAGGACGAGGGAAACGGCACCCTGAAGAAGGGAACGGACATGTGGACTTACAACCCGAAAGTCAACCGGGTGATCAAGCTGCCGCCCTCGATGATGTCCCAGGCCTGGATGGGGTCGGACTTCTCCAACAACGACCTGGCCAAGTCCGACAGCATCATCGACGACTATGTCCATAGCGTGGTCGCTGAAAAGAGCGACGACGGGCAAACAGTATATGTCGTCGAGTCGATGCCCAAGCCGATGGCCCCGGTGATCTGGGGGATGCAGAAGCTCTATATCCGAGAAGATTTCATCATGCTGCGGCAGGAGTTTTACGACGAGGACATGGCGTTGGTCAAGGCCATGACCGGCGAACGGATCGAGATGCTTGGCGGGAAAAAGTTTCCCCGGATCTGGCGGATGCAAAAAGCCGATGCAAAAGGGGAGTACACCCAGCTCGAATACATCGAGCTCGAATTCAAGGAGAGTTTTCCACAACGCCTGTTCACGGTATCGTCTTTGAGAAATCCGGGAAGGATGTAGCGGCGCTGCAAGTTCGCATAGGGCATGGAGCGTAGGGCAGGGGGAATGGCTTTCAAATCCGAAGCACAAGATTCGGATTTCGAATTTATGACGCAGTTTCAAACAGCGGCAATCAAGCAGAATTTTTCAATCATATCGTATTTGGCGGTGGCACTGTGGATCTAAGGATGGCCTGGCGAAATATCTGGCGCAATCCGCGGCGTTCGGTGCTGACCATGTCGGCGGTGGCGTTTGCCACGCTTCTTCTGGTGTTCATGCTTTCCTGGCAGTTCGGTTCCTACGCCACCATGATCAATGCCTCGGTCAAGATCCACACCGGGCATCTCCAGGTGCAGGCAAAGGGGTATCAGGAAGACAGAGACATACGAAAAGTCGTACCGGAGCCAGATGCCGTCGGGAAAATTCTTTCCCGGATGGAAACGGTCGACGCCTATACGTTCCGGGCCGAGGCGTTTTCTCTGGTGTCTTCCGAAGACCGCACCTACGGGGTTTTGGTGACGGGGATCGACCCGGAAAAAGAGGCGGCGGTTTCCACCCTGGAGGACACGATCCGAAAAGGAAGCTATCTGGCTGCCGACGATGCGAACCAGGCGCTGGTGGGGACCCTGCTGGCGGAAAACCTCCGGGTGGCGCCGGGTGAAGAAATCGTGGTGCTGGGTCAGGGACGGGACGGCTCGATTGCCGCCACCGCCCTCACTGTCAAGGGAGTGTTCAACTCCGGCCAGGACGAATTCGACCGCAGCGTGGTTCATATCCCCCTCCACGATTTTCAGGAAATCTATGCCATGCGGGGCGCCGTTCATGCGGTGGTGGCGCTTTGCAACGATTTAGAGGCCGTCCTTCCAGCCAAAAAAGAGATCTCCAGGGCGTTGGGAAATATCGCAGAGGGCCGATCCCTTGCGGTCCTCGGTTGGAAGGAACTGGTCCCGGGCCTTCTTCAGGCCATCAAAATGGATCTGATCGTCGGCTTCATTTTTTACCTGATTCTGATCGTCGTGGTGGCCTTCTCTATCCTGAACACGTTTTTGATGGCGATCTTCGAAAGAAAGCGGGAATTCGGGGTGATGATGGCCATGGGCACGACCCCCGCCCGTCTCACGCGGCTGCTTATTTACGAGTCTGCGGCGATGACAGTGATCGGCACGGCGGTGGGCATCCTCGCCGGAAGTCTTTTGACCGCCTATTTTCAGGCGCACGGCATCCTGATTCCAGGTACCGAAGAAATC
>Ga0272443_10002904_pt1 | contig 21023 bp, 31 predicted proteins | sample SSMAcet12_FD_193581 | JGI IMG/M metagenome (GOLD analysis project Ga0272443, IMG submission 193581) | Marine sediment archaeal communities from Little Sippewissett salt marsh, Falmouth, MA, United States - SSM-Acet-12 | ecosystem: Environmental > Aquatic > Marine > Wetlands > Sediment ... | reverse complement strand
ACCGAGAAAAGGGTCGAGAATTACTGCATTTTTATCTGGATCAATTGCGCGTATACATTGAGCGACGAGAGCTTCTGGATAACTTGCCGAATTCGTTTTTATATAACGTCGAATAGGGATCTTCCAAACATTACTATTATTTTCGAAATTTTTTGTACCACTGAAGAACTTGTAACCTTTAGATATTTTAGTGAACATAAAAATAGTTTCAAATTGACGCTTAAACCTTGATTGTGATTTTTCTGAAGTAGGAATCGTTTTATCCCATACAATCTCTTGCCTTAAATACCAACCGTCCGCTTGCATTGCGAACGCGAATCGCCACGGGATACCCAAAAGCTCCCGATCTTTTACTCCGTGAATTAGCCTATTTTTTCTCTTGTCATAAGCACATGCCTCTTTGTGAGATCCATTATTTCTATTGCAAGCCCAATTGCTCGCGTATGTATCGCCGATATTCACAAACATACAACCAGTATCTTTCAATTTGTCTTTTAATATTCTGAATATGAATACCAAGTGACCGATATAGTCCATATAATCAGATTCATTCCCGAGTGTTGTTTCTTGTTTTTTTACATTATATTCATTGCCCCCAAGTATAGGTATATAATTGACTTCATTCCACACACTTTTATCATTATTATAATCTCTGAGGTCATAATACGGCGGAGACGTTATAATAATATCGACCGAATTATCTTCTAACAACGTATCACATTCAGCCGCATTGCATTGAATTATATTACCCATTATACGCCTCAATGTATTCGAAGTGAATCCGCCGAACACAATCTTCCGGCTTGCAATGATTCGCCTTGCAGAACATCTCGACGAATTCCTTCGGCTTCATTCCGGGAAAGCCCTCCCGGATCACATCTCTCTGATCGATGGAATCAAGTCTCGGAATCGATATCGATACAACCCGGATCAAGGCGATTCTCTTTACCTTCTCGCCCTTCCTGAGACCCATCGCCTTTTCGACTGCGATCAATTCGTCGCCCGACCGGAGATGTTTCCAGCCCATACGCCGGGTTACTGTCTTCGACCAGTCCCGGACCCGATCGGTCGTCATTGAAAAGCTCATGAGCCTCGGCATCGCTTACCTCCTCATATTTAACTTCTTCAGGAACAATACTTTCGACCCCATCTGAGAGCCGGAAAATCAGACCGAGCGGAATATCTTTCAACTTTGCTCCTGTTTTATGTTTACTTTACCGAGCGATTAGACTATCTTTCCAGAGTCGCTATTTAAGGTAAATAGGAGAATGAACGTATGCAAGCAGTAAGACCTCCGAAGTATAAAGTCGCTCTGAATATCTTGAACGAGATCTATCCGGAAGCGGTCGACATAGCGAGGCGAGTCGGTGTCACGCCGTCGACGGTCCAACGCTGGCTTGGAGGAGCGAAACCGCAAGAGACTCATCGGGAAGCGATCATTCGACTTGCTGAAGAAGAGGTTCGGTCGCCGCTTTACACTGCACAAGCGGAACTTGTGTTGAGTGAAGACCAAAAGTAGCGAGGTTGTTATGGTTCTGATCCCTTATTTGTGCAATTCTGAGGAAGAGATTGTCTACGCACTAAACGAAGGCGCTTTGCCTATTATGCCTCCGTCTTGGGGTATTGGTGCGAATAGTTTAGTGTATACGGTAAGAATTGGACCACTTTTAAATAATGCCTCATTAAGCCCATTAGATGTTTTTAATGAAGTGATACAAGATTATCGTGTATCTCTGACTGTTTTTTCGGTTATCGTGGAAAACACTTTGATCGGGTGGGGATTATTTACAGAAAAAGAGTCGCAGCTTATTAGAGATCAAAAGTAAACGCCCGGCGGCGAGGGAACCGTCCGGGCGTTTGGACAAAGAGGTATTCGAGAACCGATGTACGAAGAAGATAACTCTTTTAATTCTTCCCCACAAGGGTATGAGCCTCTCAATTTTGAGGAATTGCGGATTCTTTCGAGTCTCAGAGATTCGGGAACCGCGATCCTGATATACCTTCGGCTCAAGTTCTTCGCCGGGAATAATGGATCTGCTTTCCCCGGGCAATCAACGCTTGCAAAAGAATTCGGGACCGATCGAGTCTATGTGAATCGAATGATTCGCCGCCTTGAGGAATCCGGGCTCGTTGTTCGGAGTCGTCGCGGTCCTCGATCTTCATCGTACGACCTTCCTTTTCATCGAAATGATGTAACTCACAAGTCACGTCTCTTAATGCTAAACGATAGAATACTGCAAGATATAACGGAAGATGTAACTCACAAGTCACAACAAGATGTAACTCACAAGTCACATAGAAGTAAAGAAGTAGAAACAAAGCCAGAGGAGAGTACTATGCCATCTATTGAAAAGCTTTCCCCGAGGAAGGCGTTGAGCCTCGCGACAAATCTCGTCGACGTTTATTTGCTTGGTCGTGCAGTGTGGAAGCCCGGGTATTCAACGAAGGCGATCCGGGAACAGGCAATCAGGAATTGCCAGAATCTTCTCGTTCGCGGCGAAGTCGACGCAAATCATTTACAAGACCTGATTCTCTGGTTCGTAGAGAATGATCTCCCGACGACTGATTATCCGTACAAGGTAACGAATGTATTCGGGAAGCTTGCGCGATGGAAGGATATTGAAAAACGATATCTCGTCGTTACCGGCGCAACCGTGAATCAGGATCTCGACGGGACAATACCGGAAAAGCGATCTCATTCAACGCACCGCCGAATCTTGAGCGACATTCAAGAAGATGTGATCCGGAGAGCGATTGCCGAAGGCGGTTCGACGATATTGATCGGAAGCTCCGGGATCAACAAAACAGCTGAAGCAATCGCCCGGTCCGGGTTCGGGAAGTATCAACGCTTTGAGAAGACGTTTACTCTCAACGATGCCGGTCGCGAATACTTTGATCTGTATCTCAAGGATCAGGAAGGAGAAGCCGATGAATAGGAAATATTCTGAGGGAACTTCTGTTTCGAGCTTCGCCTCCCGGGAAGAAATCGAGCGTAATCTCCGCCGGTTCGGAGCGGATCAGTATCTCTATTATGCCCGGGACTCTTACGCCGGGATCGGCTTTTCGCTGTCTGGAAGACAATATAGACTCGGAATTGATCTCCCAGATCCGAACGATAAACGGTTCACTCACACTTCCGCTAGAGGTACGCGACGAACAGCGAAGGCGGCGGAAGAGGAATATGAAAAAGAGGTTCGCCGTAAGTGGCGATCTCTTGCGTTGTATATCAAGGCGGTTCTCGTTGCCGTCGACGACGGGATTCTTCCAATCGATCAAGCTCTTTTTCCGTTCACCGTTCTCCCGTCCGGGTCGACGGTTTATCAAACGCTTGTGCCTTCAATCGATGAAGCTTACGAGACTGGAGTATTTACGGTCCCGATGTTATTATCTTCTCCAGAAGATCTGCCAGACCATAAACTTCTCGAGGGAACCGATGAAGTGTAAAATTGAGGGTTGTGATCGTGAGTCAATCCTGAACTATGATCTTTGTGAGGAACATATTGAGGCGAGATTCGCGGAACAAGAACGAATTAGGATTGAAGAGGAACAGAAAGAGAAGCGGATAAGGGAGCCTCTCCGAAAACAGTTTCTCGATTCAGGGCTTGAGAATTGGTTGTATCGCCGCCTCGGGTTTACTCTTCCCGTTGCCCAGAACGCGACGACCGGGCTTCCGGGAAGACTCCGGAACGGGAATAGTTCTGAAGTGAATAAGGTACTCGAAACCTTCCTCAAACAGAAAGAACGGCTTTTCGGCGGAGGGTTCTGGTTGTACGGTCTGGAAGGGAGAGGAAAGACGGATCTTGCCGCCCGGATCTTTGTCGAGCTTGTAACTCGGTTCGACCGGCTGAATCCTCGCCGGTTTCACTATACAACTCATCGGGCGTATATGAACGCGGTCTTTGCCGCCACGCTTGAATCGACGCCGCACGAGATCGCCCGCCTTTACCGGGCTAATCAGATTATTTGCGTCGATGAACTGTTCCAAGCGTCGACGAAAGCCTATTCCTTCGAGGTCTTCCGGGAAGTGATTGAACATATCGTCGATCGCCAGAAGACTTTGATCGTGATTACAAACAGAACGCCGGGCGAACTGGAAGCGATCGAGAGATCGGTCGTCGGCGGCGGAGCCGCCCCGGTCACGTCCCGGCTTCATGCAATCTTACAACTTCTTCCAATCACGGGAGAGGATATGCGGAGAGGAGTGTAACCGATGCAAATACTTTTAACACAAGAAGAATACGAAAATTTAGTGAGTAAGAGAGAGTACATCTCTTTATCGGATGCACATAAAGACCTTTGTATATGGGTCGCAAAGAATGTCCCTGTCACATTCCACGAAAGTTCTATTCATCCAAATGGGTGCGTTTCGGACAATACAGCAGAGTATTGTGATTTTTGTCCAGCGGAAAAGTATTGCCGAATCCACGGGAAATATTATCATAAATAAAACAAAAAAAGGAGTGTAAACGATGAGTGACGTAAACCCAGACCGGTATATAACCGGTAACTATGGAGAGGATCAATTCTCCTCCGATTCGGGAATCTGCGAACAATGTGAAATGAGAGTCGCTGAGTTTTTTATTGAAGGGCATGAGTATATTTCAGAAAAAACGTGGGTTCCGATCGCGAAATATCTTTGTCGCCATTGTCTCCCCGGGCGAATCCACGATTACGACGACGGGACCGGCGTGAAGATTGAATCTGTCGCCGAAGAGGCGATAAATATCGCCCGGGAGAAGGTCGCGGAGATGAAGCCTCGTTATCCTGAATCGCAGGAAGTCCTCGATGAGCTGGCGAAGAGTCCGTACTTCGGCGACGTTATTGTCGATATCCTGTTCGCCAGAGGCGCAAAGCGGAATGAATTCTTGAAGATCGTCGATGCCGCGATCGCGAAAGCCAGCCGCCTTCCCGACTCGATTCAAGAAGCCCTCAATTCTGGCGACGGAACTTATCGACCGTAGCTTGTGGGTTCTCTATTTATTGTGTACCTTATTCTTGTCTCGGTGTCTCATTCGCCTCGCCCGCTTCCTCGGCTTCGGTCGTTTAAGCGGGCTTTTTTATACTGAACTTTACTCTTGACACTGAACGTTAAGTGAATTATCTTTCCTTTGTGTTCATTGAATTATGAGGAGAGAATCGATGAAGCTTTTGAAAGAAGGCGCTTTTTTTGTCGCGGAATCGACGTATGAGGAACGTCATATTCCGAAAGCCGCCGGGTTCTATTGGTCCGGCAAGCTCAAGCAATGGAGAACAGACGACCCGGAGAAGGCTCTCAAGCTCCGCAAGTATGCCGACCCTGACCTCCAGAATGCCCTCGAGGAGATTGTTCGCCATAAACGGGAAAGCCTTGAGGCGTCCCGGGCGACTTCCGCCGACGTTGAACTTCCCCGCCCGGAAGGGCTTAACTACCTCCCTTTTCAGAAAGCCGGGATTGCATTCGCCTCCGGTCGCCCTTCGACACTGATCGCAGACGAGATGGGTCTCGGGAAGACGATTCAAGCGATCGGCGTGATCAATTCAGACCCGACGATCAAACGGGTTCTCGTTATTTGTCCGTCTTCGCTTCGTCTGAACTGGCGGCGAGAGCTTATCAAATGGCTTGTTCGGAAGTTATCGATCGGAATCATTGTTAAACAGAATTACCCCGCCGGGAACCCTGATATCGTGATCGTGAATTACGACGTCTTGACAAAACACAAACAAGCTCTCAACGCCGTTACTTGGGACTTATTGATCGCCGACGAAGTTCATTACCTGAAGAACCCGAAGGCTCAACGTACGATCTCCGTCTTTGGTAAGTGGAATAAAGATCCAGAGAAGAAGGTTGAGCCGATTCCGGCTCGCCGGAAGATCTTTCTTACCGGTACGCCGATCGTGAATCGACCGGTCGAACTGTTCCCGATCATTCATGCCCTCGATCCGGCGACGTGGAAGAGCTGGCACTATTATACTTCGAGATACTGCGATAAGCATTATAACGGGTTCGGATGGGACGTATCGGGAGCGTCGAACCTCGAGGAACTTCAGGAGAAGCTCCGGTCTTCAATAATGGTTCGCCGGCTGAAAAGCGAGGTTCTTACCGAACTCCCGGCAAAGATCCGACAAGTAATTGAACTCCCCTCAAACGGTTCCTCTTCCGCGATTGCGTCCGAACGAGCGGCGTACGAAGCTAAAGAGGATTATCTAAGCCGTCTTCGCGATGCCGTTGAACTGGCGAAAGCTTCCGATAATCCAGACGATTACCGGGCGGCGGTCCGGGCATTGAACGAGGGAAGCTTTGCCGCTTTTTCTGAAATGAGTAAGGTTCGCCACGATACCGCTGTATCGAAGATCCCGTTCGTCGTTGAACATCTCCGAGACGCGATTGATTCGTCTGGGAAAGTGATCTGTTTCGCTCATCATAAAGACGTAATCGACGGGATTATCAAAGCGATCGAAAAAGACTTGCCCGGGTCGACGGTTCGGATTACCGGCGAGACTCCGATGCAGGAGCGAGACCGGGCGGTTCAAGAATTCCAGAACAACCCGGAAGTGAAGCTCTTCGTCGGGAACATTATCGCAGCGGGCGTCGGTTTGACGCTTACCGCCTCGTCTCACGTCGTCTTTGCGGAGCTTGATTGGGTTCCCGGGAATGTGACACAAGCCGAAGACCGGGCTCACCGTATCGGGCAAGCGAACTCAGTTCTTGTTCAGCATATCGTACTTGAAGGAAGCCTCGACGCCGAGATCGCCCGGGCCATTGTGAACAAACAGGAAGTAATCGACAAAGCCCTCGATAATCAGATCGATAAATCTTCGATTGATATCGACCTTGAATCCCTCGAAGCACAAGTCGCCGCCGAGGTAGATGAAGCCGCAACAAAAGCTCTCTCCCGCCGCCACGTCGAAGAACAAGCGGCGAAGCTTACAGACGAACAGATCTCCGCGATTCATTCCGCCCTCCGGATCGTTGCCCGGTATTGCGACGGAGCATTCTCTGAAGACGGCATGGGGTTCTCGAAGGCAGACATCCGGATCGGACACTCACTCGCCCGCCAGAACAGCCTCACGCCGAAGCAAGCGATCCTCGGGCGGGCTATCGTTCTGAAGTATCGTCGGCAATATCCGGAAGATCTTCTCGAACTGATCGCCGGGAAGGAGAATGTATGAGAAGGCTTATCGAGAATATTCCGCAAGCGATCACGGAAGACCTGAACCATATTCAAGAATCAATCGAGGCGGTTAAAAGGATTGAAAAGTTCCTTCTTGATAATGGATTCAAGTTCTACCGAGATCTTCAGTCGCCGGTTAAAATAGGATTCTTTTATCGAGAAGATATTCCAGACGGAAAAGGCAATCTTGCTTGGGTATCGTTCGGCTATGAAAAGTCGCAAATATTGGAAGACCTTCTCGACGAACTTAAAGGAACCCTGTTTTATGAAGTAAAAAACAACCCACAAACAACGATCTCCCCGGAGGCGGGCAAAGATACCAATTCCGGAGAGATCTCTTGATACTGAGGATTCAGTAAGGTATTTTGAGTATTATCGTTCATAAACAGAAAAGAGGTTTCGTATGGCAGAACCGAAAGGCAATCCGTTCGCCGGGCTTCCGATTATCGGAGGCGACCGTGTCGACAAGCTTGTTACCGAAAGCGAGGAGATTTTCCGCGACTTGGTTTCGAGTCCGGATTCGGTATCGATCAAGCGCGTTACTGCGTTTATCGACGGCATGAATCAACTGGAAGAGGATCTTGCCGCTCTGAACAAAGAGATCCTTGATCGTTCATTTTAACCAAGAGGAGAACCGATGAATCAGGAATTGCAGTTCAACGAGGGAACGCCCGAAGATCCGGGTAAGTGGATAATACTTCGTCTTGAGATCAAGAATATTCTCGGGATCGAGGAACTCGTAATCGAGCCCGCCGGGAATATGGTTGAGCTTACTGGCGAGACCGGGCAAGGCAAGTCTTCTGTTTTGAGGACTCTGGCATCGATGTTTAAGGGTGCCGGAGCGGTTCCGAAACAGCTCCTCCGGAAGGGCGAGCTTTACGGATTCGCGAAAGCAGAGATCGGCGACGTTGAACTCGATGAAGAAGGGAACATTACGAAGCGTATTCCGCGTCGCGAGGTTATTCTCGAGGCGTTGATCGACCCGAAGACCGAAGAACAGAAAACGCCCACCCTTACCGTGAACATTGTTCACGAAGTCGGCAAGGAAGACGTAAAAGCCAAGCAGACCGAACTCAATGCTATGGGTGCCCGGTTCGGCTTCGACTTCCTTGAGCTTCTTCGCAAAGACCCGAAAAAGCAAGTCGAGGAACTTCTTTCAATCGTGAACGTTGATATCGATCTCGATCGCAACTCTCGAGGACAAGAGAAGATTAAAGCGAAGCGGAAGGTCTTGAACAAGCGTCGCCGTGATCTTCAGGGCATCGTTGACAACTTCGAAGAGATCCCGCCGGAAACACCTGATCAGTATATCACGACAACCGAGCTTCTTGAGGAACAGGAAGAGGCCCTCCGGATCATTCAGACCGCCGAGAAGATCGAGAACGACATTGCAAGCAAGCAGGCCCGGCTTGAACAGATCCCCGAAGTTATTGAAGATCTGAAGGCGGAGTTCGACAAAGATCTCGAAATACTCAATTCTTCAACTGCGAAAGTTGACGACTGGGAACAGCGCGAGATCGAACGGATCAAGGGAGAGGCGAAGGCCAAGAAAAAAGAACTCGGCGACAATTATTTTGCCGAAGCCCAAAAGAAGAACGACCGGCTCAAGGCTCTTCAAACAGAGAAGTCCTCGACCGAATCCGAGATAATTGATCTCGAACAGAGCCGGGAAGAGATCGGCGACCTTCCCGACGTTGACAATATCCGCTCCCGGGTTGAATCGATTGATCGTACGAATGAAAAGGTCCGTCTGAAGGGCGAGCTTCTTGAGCATAAAGCAGAACTCGAGAAGGTTGAACGGCGATACGCGAATCTGAAGAAGGGACTCGCCCGCCTCGAACGAGAGCGTTACGACGCAATGAAGCGGGCGGATCTTCCGGTCGAGGGTATGGAATTCCGGGAAGACGGCGTTTATATCAACGATATTCCGCTTGCACAATGCTCCGGGATTGAACAGCTCCAAGCGGTTCTCGCGATCCCGCTCCGCCGAGGATCCAAGTTCCCGCTCGTGATTGCAGACGAAGCCGATCAGATCGCCGGTCGATCGTACGCAATAATCGAGGCAATGATCACGGAATCCGGAGCACAACTTTGGTACACGACCCGACGGTCGATCGGTCCTCTCGCGATCCCGATCGAAGACGGGAAGATCAAGAAGTAAACCCGAGCCCGGGCGGTTCCCGGGCGAAGGGGAACAGACAAGATGGGCAACTCTCCTCCCTGTCTGGCGTCTCATCGGGTTCGAATCCCGGGTTCCCCGCAAGGTAAAAACAAAGGAGATCCGATGGACGAGAATCAAGCGTTACGCGATACGATCAAGTCGCTTCGAGGACAACTCGAAGAACGAGATCGGGTATTGAAAAGGGTTCGGGTTGCTTACGATTCCGGGAATTCAAGATTCATAGCGAGGGTTTTTGACGAGGTTTATGATCTTGCCTCTCTGGAAGACGGCGATTACGAACAGATCCTCAAAGAACTGGAAGACGAGGAGTAAGTATGTCGATCACATTGAAGCCTTGCGGCAAAAAAGCGTATCGAATCGACTTCAGATCCGCGACCGGAACGCTTGCCGAATCAAACGCTCATCTTCAGAACGTTGCCCCGAAGATTGAAAAGATTCTTGCGGAACAAGAATCAATCGATACGATCTTTGTTTACGAGAACTTCGCCGGAACTGAAAAGCTTGTAAAGACGGTAACGCGATGAAAGAGCTTTACGAGGGCGATTGCCGCGACGTCTTGCCGACGCTTCCGACCGGGTCGTTCGACCTGATCCTTACCGATCCGCCGTACGGGCAAGACTACGAATCTCATCGGATTAAAAAGACTCGGAAGAAGTCTCATATCATTATGAATGATAAATCAGACGAGACTCTCGCTCTTCTCCGCGAAGTTCTTCCGCAACTTCCCCGGCTCATGAAGCCAGATGGTACGTTTCTCCTGTTCGCGTCGGCAACTCATTACCGGGTAACCCACGAGATCGGAAAGCTCATTCTCGACCTGTTCCCGAATGTTCAGGTTCTTGGATGGAATCGGGTTCTCTTGGGAATGGGGAATCTTGACAAGGGATATCGCCCGGTTCTTGATCTCATCTTTTTCGCGACAATGAACGGCTCGTATTATTGGGGAGGCGGTCGCGACGTTGTGAATATCCTCGATTATCAAAGGGTATACAACCCGACGAAGACCGTCGGGCATCCGACGCCGAAACCGTACGAACTGATCGGGAAGCTCATCGAACTGCATTGTCCCCCGGGCGGAACGATCCTCGACCCGTTCGCCGGGTCTGGAATAACAGGAATCGCGGCAAAGCGTCTCGGTCGATCTGCTGTTCTGATCGAATCAAAGGCGGATTATTGTCGACTGATATCCCAGAGCCTCTCTCAGGAGCTTCCGCTTTACTGAACGTTCTGGGCTTTACTTGAAGATTCAGTATAGCTATATTAATTCATACACGGAAGGAGTGAGCGATGAGTAAAATAAAGCCTTCGGCATGGGGAAGGCATGTACGGCAGGTTCGCGAAGAGATGAATCTTACCCAGAGCGAGCTTGCGAACCGGATCGGTTGCGATTATACGTCGATTCAGAATTGGGAGAGCGGTCGCGTGCAGAGGGCAAGCGGCGCAAACAAGCGCAACTTGAACGTATATCTCTCCCGGGCAAGGCGGAAAGACCTGCACTTCAAATAAGGGGCATAGAGGAGAGAACCGATGGCAAAGAAGCCGACACTGAAGGTCGATATCGGAAAGTCGAAGAGGGTTCGACTTGAGTCAAGCAACTTCCTCGGTCCGTACGATAATGAATTCAACGGGAAAGCCCGGCGTACTTGGGGAATTCCTGTGAATGAAATGATCGGTAATGATCGATGGATCGATGCAATGTGGTTCCCGTCTGACAAGATGAGGAGAACGCTTGATCAGATCGAGGGCGATCTCAAAGGCAAAGAGATTGACATATATCACAAGACAAAGCCCGAGTATTATATTTATTATCCACCCGGTTCGAAAACCCCTCTTCCAGACCCAAGCGATTCTCCGCCGCCGCCAGTCGGAACAGAAGACGAAGAACAGCCTTCCCGGCGTGAAACCCGTCGCCAGAATCGCCCTCATGGATCGACAACCAGTTCCGCTCCGCCAGAACGCGACGATTCTCCGCCGCCGGAAGATCAGGATCGACCGGCTTCCGATGCAGAGAAGGCGGATCTTGAACGTCGACTCGAGATGCAAGCTCAAGAAGTAATGAAAGCTTTTATTGCGTCGTTTGATATTATCGAGGCCGTGAAGTGTGTACGCCCGGATCTCGCCGACAAGATCAGACCGGAAGATCGGACGTCCGTTTTTATTGAGCTTGGATATCGATCTCGCGATCGGGCGAATCCACGCCCGGCGGAGTTCTACTGGAGATCGGCGCTCAAGATCCTTGACAATTACAACAAGAAACCGGTCGCCGCGAAACCGCCAACACAAGAGGAGTCGCCACGAGAACCTCGCTACGAATATGATACTGATCAACGCCCCGGAGGTTCTCGCCCGGGCGATCAGGATTCTTTACCCATTTAACCGAAGGGAGATGTAATGTATAACCCGAGACACAATACGCCGAACTTCCCTTTTCATGGCCTCGATATCGAGACTCATCCGGACGAGGCGACGCGGGAAAAGTTCGGGAACGATCCGGACATTCTTCCGGTCTTTGAGCCTCCGGTCTTTGAAGAGCCGGAGCTGAAATACGGAAACGCGAAGACTCCGGAAGCCCGGGAACGGGTTGAGCTGGCGTGGTCCGCCCGGGTTGAGCAAGCACGCGAAGACTTCGAGGAAAAGTCGGAGGGAGCCCTCGACCGCTTTGAGGAACAGATCAAACGTACAATGAGCCTCGATCGTTGGCTTGCACGGATTCCGATTATCGCCCTCGATGTTCCGGACAATGAGCCGAAGGTGTTCACAACGATCAAAGATTCGGGATTCCCTGAATACCCGTCCGAGGAAGAGATGCTCCTCGCGTTCTGGGATTACGTGAATCCGAGGACCGGCGAATTCGTCCCGCTCGTCGGGCACAACCTCAAAGAGTTCGACCTGAAGCTCATTGTCGCCAGATCGCTTCGGCTGGGCGTTCTCACGTTCAACCGGGCGAAGGCGATCCGGGAAACGTATCTCGGCCCCGAGTGGAAGACCGGTGACTATATTGTCGACACGATCGAGCCGTTCGGTCGTGAGTATATCCCGGCAAACAGGAAGTCGCTTAACTTTATGGCAAAGATCCTTCTCGGGAAGGAGAAGGTCTCAGACCCGGCAATGTTCGGCGGTCGACCTTTGGCGCAAGTGATTCCCGAGGCGATCGCCGCCGGCGAAGGAAAGCTCATCGCGAAGTATTGTATTGAAGACGCGGTTCTCGCCCGGGAGCTTGCCGTTGCCTTGCGTTTGATTCCGTAGTAAAACGACTGGAAAGCGGGCGGTCCCGGGCGACTGTCTGCAATCCAAGAAGGGAGAGATCCTTTGGCAAAGTATCAGAAGCTTACCATTAACAACGTGATCGGCGGGCACGTTGCCGACCGCATCGAGGACGAGATCGCTCGCGTTCATCAGGCGATGAAAGATCCGAAGACCGGGCTTGAGCCGTCTGGCGAGGTTACTGTCAAGATCAAGCTCAAGGGTCGTCGGGAGAATCAGGTTCTCGACCCGTTCCTTGATATCTCCGCCCACGTCTCGGCAAAATATCCCGGGTATACAACCTCCGGGAAGATTGTCGAGGAAGACGGCGTACTCAAGACGAACGTTACCTCGAACGACGTGAAACAGTTCGGAATGTTCGTCATGAATGATCGGGTCGCCGACGAGGACGCGAAACCGAGTTCGAAGAACTGATAAAGGCTATATCCTGCCTTTATTGACAATCGTTTGGGGAAGTGGCGGAATAGAGACGCTTAAAGGATGCAGACGAAGGAGTCCGTTAGCTGCGAAAGGGTCTAATGGCCGGTGTTGCGCTGTGGCATAGCGGAGGCTCCAGCATGAGGTTCGCTTAAACTTCGGTATGGAGATATGCTTGTAAGCCCAAACGGTCCAACGAAAAACCGAGAAAACGAGGCGTCCAAGCAACGCCTACAATTCTCTGACTCCATGCAGGTATCGAATCCTGCCTTCCCCATCCATTTTTACGCAGTTAAACAGAAGAATGATGGGAGCTGTAATGGAAGGAAAGAACAAAGAAACGGCGGCGGAAAGCCAGCCTGCGCAAATCGATTTGAGTCAAGTCGTGAAGGCGTCGTCGATTCAGATCCCTTTGAACGAGATGGCAAAGAAAATCGGCGATCTCGTCGAAAAGCGATCGATTCAGGTTATCCCGAACGATCCCAATGATCCCCGGGTACGCGATGGAATGATCTTCGCATACGACGGGTCCGGAATGAGTGTCGTCGAGAAGCGTCCGTATCGGGCGAAGACGAACCGGAAGATTCTCTGCTTCGACGATCTCGTCTCCTTTATCAACTGGTCCGGTCTTTTCTTGCCGGAACGGTCGTCGATTTATTTCAACGAGAAGGGCGTCTTTGCCGTCGTCGATGAACTGTTCCCGGTCGATGGAGTTGTCTCGTTCGACCTGAAGAAGGAACCGGATCTCGAAACATGGTTCCCGGGCGGAGGGTTCTCCCGCGAATCCCTGATCGAACATCTCACGATCTACGGCGGAATGATCGGGGCGTTTGGCGGTTTCGACGCCGGTGAATTCAAGCCGATGGACACAACTCTCCGGGATATTCAACTCGCACTCCTCTCGATCAAGTTCAAGGAACAGATCCGGTACGAGAGCGTGATCGATCCGAATACCGATAACGTTTCCTTGATCTTCCAGAAGGAAAACGGCGATCCTGATTCATTTGAATTCCCGCGTCTCTGGAAGATCGAGAGTCGGGTCTTCAAAGGCGGGCCGTTGCATACGATTATGGTTCGTTTTCATATCGCAATGCCTTCTGAGACTGGCGGAGATCCGAAGTTTATCTTCCGCTGGTTCGCGAAAGCGAAGGATCAGGATATCGCGATCGAAGCGATCGGGCAGAAGATTCGCGACGAGGTTTCACCGCGTGCCTGTACTCGTATTTATGAGGGCGAGTGTCCTCAGATCGAGAGACCTCTTCAGAACGAGACACCTTTTTGATTGAGACCTCTTTTTGATTAAGGCAATTATACCCGGGCCGGGTCGCCCCGGTCCGGGCTTTACTTCGAGAGGGAACCGATGAAACTCCCGGGATTCGAAGACTTTACCTTTACAATATCGCCGAAGCTTGAGAAGCTTGTAAATGCGGTCCGGCTCCGCCTGTTATCGTTCACGATCGATAATCCTGTATTATCCTCGAGTCTTTGCCGAGAGTTCGGGATTAACGTTCGTGAACTGAGAACGATCGTTCAATATCTTAGGGTTACCGGCGAGCCGATTGGATCAACGTCTAAGGGTTACTTTACTGCGATCAAAGCGTCCGAGCTTGATCTTACAATGAGACACCTTGAGGCGAGGGCGCAAAAGATATACACAATCTATTCCGTAATGAAAAAGACCCGTGAATCGATGGAAAAGGGATCGTCGCAAGGGAGGCTCTTCTTATGAGTAGGAAACAGGAATCTTTTCCGGGACTCGTTGAACAGGTTCCGAAGATCAAAAAAGAGGCGGCAATCCCGGCGACACTCCAGAACGCGGAACCGATTGAATGTATCGTTCTTGCAATTATTAATCATTACGGCAAAAATTACGATCCGAATCAACGCGAGATTCAAGTCCCGTTTGATTTTACAGATCACGAAAAGACTGGGACATATATCGTAAACCCGGTTCCGCTCGTGCAATACTGGCAGAATTGGGAGTTCTTTGAATCTGAAGGATTCTATCTTAGTGATTGGGCTCCCCGGCTGTTCGCCAGAGGGTTCCTTGATCGAGAGAGGATCCAAGACGGGAGGTCGTGGTCCTATCGATACCATTTAACAAATAAAGGGGAAAAAGCAATCGCAGGAGTCGACGATTCGTATCTCCTGATCGATCGCTATGTTCTCCAGCAAAAAAAAGCGAGGTAGATATGCCGTACGGGAAACCAAGCAATAACGGGCGATATTTTGTCGGATCTCACGCAAAAGACAAAGACGGGCAAGTCGTCGACATTTACAAGGTAAGCGGGAGATTGTATGTTCAGCCGGTCGGAAGATCAGTCGCCCCAGTTCCGATCAGACAGCTCAAAACAAGCTATTTTGAAGAGCTTGCCCCTGATTCATCGATCCCCAATCTCCCTCCGGGAGAAATTGGATCTTACCGGCGAGGATAATATGAGCTTGAACGAGTTTCTTGATCTCCCGGGCGAGGCGTATGCAGTCAATTACAGAGATCGCGTCGCCCTCGTGAAAGAAGGCGATCTTCCGGGATCTTACCGGGTCTTCTGGCTATGAAAGATTACCCATCGCTATTACGGATCTCAGCCGACTGGCTTCGTTCGTCTGCATCGTTTTATGATGCCGTCGCGGGCGAGATTGGAGATGAAGAGTCCCGTACTCATTTGCTGGTTGCGGCGAATCAGGTTCGCGAAAAGGCGGATCTCATTATCGTGATTGCTGACAAGATCGGAGGGAAGCTTGCCGCTGACAAAGGAAGAAGCGGAGACGATCCTGAGCAAGCCCGGGATCAAGAAGAGGAATCCTCATCTCTTCGAATCGAGTTCCCAGAGTTCGACCAAGAGATCGACCCAGAAGAAGCAAACTACTTCGACTGCAAAGGCTCGCGGCGTTCACCGCCCCGGGAAGATGAATCAGACGGAGAAGGCGTTCTTTCTTGAGTGGATTCTTCCGCGATATCAAGACGGTCGAATTACTTGGCTCTCGTTTGAGTCAATTAAGCTTGTAGTGTCCGATCCTGATCACAAGCCGACTGTTTTCTATACGCCAGACTTCGATATAATGATGAACGACGGAACGATCGAACTGATCGAGATTAAGGGACCGCGAGGGTGGGAAGAAGACGCCCGGGTAAAGTTCAGGATCGCGGCATCGCGTTACCCATTCAGATTCAGATCTTTTCAGAGAAAGCCGAAAAAACTCAGAGGCGACAATGTCGAAGACAACTGGATCGAACGCTCCGAAAATATGTGAGACTTGTAGTCGCGAGGTTGTATGGTTGAGCGTAAAGGGCGAGTGTTCTCGTTGTACGATTGACCGCAGGAAGGAAGAGGCGGGAGATCGCGAGTTTGACGAAAGAATGTATCAAGAACGCCACGACCGGGCCATAATGAAGTCGGTCCGAAGCTTCAAACATAAACCGAGGAAGTAAACAAGGAGAGAGTATGATTAATTATCGCTTACGGGAAACCCAAGTTGATGAAATCGATCTTTGCTTTACATATCACGCCCCTTTTAAAGGGCAGAGCGAAAGATATGAGGCAATCCGGGAGCAAGCGAAAAACCTTGCTCAACAGATTCTCAGATCAACTCCCGCGAGCCGTGAACAGTCGCTCGCCCTCACAAAGATTGAAGAGGCGGTTATGTTTGCGAACGCGGCAATCGCCCGGCGTGAGAAAGAGGCCGCTCTTGGAATCCTTCGTTCTCATGTTTTTGTCCATGAAGTAAGTATTCATTCAAAATATCACCCGACGAAAAAGTCTGGGGAGTTTTTCTGGGTTGTCCGATACGAGGATCCAACACAAGATAACTTCGGGCATTTCGACGAATACGGGATTCTTGATCTTGTTGACGGTGGCGGAGATCTTATTTTTCAGTCGTCGCGCCTGGAGGATTGTAATTCCATATTACGCGATAATGATCTTCTCAATTGGGCTTTCGAAAAATATCGAAAACAAGTCGAACAGATGTAAATGAATCGAGCCCGGGTGCGCGACGCCCGGGCTCTTTCGCAAGGGAGAGTACATGAAGCGACGGTTATCCCGCCCTTATCAGATCCCGCCAGTCCACGCCCGGCTCTTGAGCGTGAGGGTAATCGGCTGGATCAGTCCATCGCCCTCCCCATTCGAGACCGCACTCTTCGACGATTGAGCCGTAACGATTCCAGAGTTCAAGCTCCTCCTCGTCGTTCACGCCGTCGTTGATCTCCCAGACCGCCTTCCCGTTCATGAGTACTACGGAATCGAACGCTCCTCCATAGTTGTGAATCGATTGCCCCGGTCCGGCGTTCGTTACAATCAACTTCCCGGCTTGCGGTCCGACGTTGATCAAGATCTCTGCAAGATCAGGACGCCCCCATTTGAAGCGAAGCTCATCCTCTTTCTCTTGGATCTTGCAGATCGATCTTCCCTTCCGGTAAAGCCTTGCCTGTTCCTCGAAGCTTCGTCGGGTATTCAGAAGAACAACATCGATTCCCCGGGCTTCACAAAGTGAAAGAACGTTGCGACACTTTCCACGGGTCTCGAGATTAAGGTCTTCAAGCTTCCTGCTCATCGGTCCTCCTGTTTGGATTATCTTTGCCCCACGTATCACTTACTCCCTGAGAGGCGATATATCCGGCAACCATTGTTCCAATCGCACCAATCGCGACCGTTGAAACCGAACCAATCTCCGGACGGATCGAACTCAATCCGACTATAAACAAAATCGAAAAGATTCCGATATATGTCGCTCGCTGTCTTTTTGTCTTGAACATTATTTGCCCTTCAGAATCTTTTTGATTTTGAACCCAAGCGCAACAAGCGACGCAATTGAGGGCCATCGCCCGCCGATGGATCGGATATTTTTCCCGACGCTTTCCCACTCCGTAATTGCAATCCACGTCGCGACAAAGTTTACGAGAAGGCGATGGAACTCAAAGAGATCGCGAAGCCTTGAACCTTCGGTATTATAGCCAATTTGAGCAATTTGATGGGCCATTATAAAGGCAATACCATAGATAATGATCTTGAACGCTGTCTTTTTGCCGAGGACCGTTGCCGAGAATTCGCCCCTTGTTATCGAGGAAACCGTTCCCGTCACTTGATCTGCAAGGAGAAGAATAATCGCCGCCGTATATACCGGGTTCCACGGCCCGACGATTACTCCGATCAGAGATGCAAGTGCAGATATGATCGTCTTTGTCCCATAATTACTGAGGGAACTGGCGACCGTTCCGAGTAAATAGGTCACGGGAACCTCCGGATCTTCGTCGATATATTTTCGATAATACATAGCGAACCCTTTAAAAGGGCCATAGAGACGATACTTTCACTTCGCCTCCAAGCTCAAGCCCAGAGACGCCCGGTCCGGCAATTACCCGAATCCGAGTCCATTTATAACCAATTCCAGCAGAAGCGTATATCCCGCCGGGAGATTGAACACCAATCCCTCCGGACAAGAACAATCGGTCGAAGAATCCCTCTCTATACGGATTCACGAACGTTTCGAGTGAGCTGGCTCCATTAAATATAGGCGAATCGCTTCGAACAGTCGTCTCCCAGATCCCGCTTTTATTTTCAGTCAATACGATATCGATGCCGATCGGATCGAATTCCGTCTCGATAACACTAGAAACTTGCACTGAGTCCGGTCGAAGACCGTGAACCTTTGGGACAAAGACCGTCGGCTGAAGAGATATATTATATCCCGGGTATTCTCGCCTGCTTGCCGGGAATGATATTCGGATCATTCCGTTCTGGAGAGTGTCGATCTGATCCGGCGGTTCTGAATTAGAGATCGAATCGCGAAGAGTTTCAAGCTGTATTGAGAGTTCAGTATATGCCCGAATCTTTCCTTCGAGAAGTCTCCGAAGATTCGCCTCGACCTGATCACGGATCTCGCGATCATTCTTCACTTCGAGCGCATATCGCTGGTATGTGATACTGTCAACCTGCCGAATCGAATCGTTACGCGCTTCGACTTGATCCAGAACGCGATCAAGATAATCAAGTCGTTCCATAAAGACGGCATACATGACAACCGGCGTCGCGATCAGAATTACCAATAAAACGAGAATGATCGTTCTCAATGTCTTTGCTTTCATCGGTTCCTCTCAGTCAGTGTATTGATACTCAACCGTTATATATAACGTAACGGACCCGGCAATTCCCGAAGCGATTCCCATTGCAGAGGTCGCCCCGTTCTTCACGATATTACAACCGAAGTTGGATCCACCCCACGCAAAAAGAAGGTTTAAAGTGTCTCCCTCGGCAAAGTTCTCCGGATTAAGACTCGCAGTAAAAACAGACGTTCCGTCCCAAACCTTGAGCTTCACGACTGTTCCTGCCTCGGGAAGCGGAATCCCATCGGCGGCGGCGGTTGTGAATAGATACACGGTTGACGTTGCAACTGTCTTCGTAAATTGATAGGCGATAACGCGCTTTCTGTATGCCCCTTTATTGAGGGCGAGAGCTTCCGTATTCTCGGGAAGTTTGCCGACGTCTGTTCCGTAATCTTTCCCCGCCGCCGTTCCGAGCCCCGAATCGCCAGAAACGCCCGGATTATCGGTTTCGGTTTCGAAGTACTTGAGCCAATTATAAATCCATCGGAACAAATAGTTCCATATTTGCCGCGACGGGTAATCCTTGTAAGTATACCCGTAATCTTCTTGAGCCGTTGTCGGATCGATCACATTATCCATTCCGGAAACAGGATCAACCTGATCACTTGTCGCCCACTTTGGTTCTTTTGTCGGCTTTGCCATTCTTAACCTCTAAAAAGTAATCGCTTCTGGGATAATGCCGAGCTTTTCATAATCGAGCCCGGTCGAAGTATTGAGTTCACTCAATCCCTTGCCGCCGTATGTCTCATGTTCTCCGGGAAGATCAAAGACAAGAAGGTCGCCCCGGGCCTCCCCTCCGCCGGTCACGATCAAGGTCGATCCGATCGCCGCCGGAGCGGTCCGATATATGATATCGTAGAGATCCTCGCCGACGATTGATCCGAAGTCTTCGCAATACAGATTGAACGCCGCCGGAAACAGTTCGACGATTCTTCCCCAATCCGAACCGGTTGCAAGGATCAGGATCGCGAGAAGATCCTCGGGCGTTCCGTGAGATACGTTTGATCCGATCCGAATGAAGATCCCGATCCGATATTCGCCGTCGTCGCGACCGTTCCTGCTTTCCCCGACAAGATCTCCGAGGAGATCGAGTTGTTCGCCGACCGCGTTCATTACATCGCGTTCCGTTGCCAGTTCCTCGAAGACGTCCTCAAGCGACTGGATCTCAGAGACGAGCGAAGCAACAATCCCCTCGATATACTCTTCGCCTCGGAATTGAGTTACAAGACGGGCGATTGCCTGATCCTCGTGATCAGAGATAAAGGTGAGTTCGCTCATGAGATTACCGTTACCCGGGTCGTCGCGAACGCGAGAACCTCGTTGTCCGGAATTGAAATATTCGACGTTCCCCACGAGGGCGTTCCGCCAGCCGTTGCCGTAACTGCGATCCGGATCACGACCGTTGCAATACCGGAAACCTCGAAGACCGGTCCGACGAACTTTTGAAGAATGAAGTTATCGCCGACGCCGAGGTTTTCTTCCCCGTATTCAACGACGTTCGCCTTGATCTGGTTGTCGCCATCGGTCGGATATGTTTCTTCTGTATTCTTCGTAATCGTTATCTCAAGGTGAGCATATTGCGTCACCGGGCGACTGAAATATATAACCTGATCGTCGCCGTTTGAATCCTGAACCGTAGCAAAATCGTCGCCGTGAGTCTGGATTCCGGAGGGCTTTACTTCCCAGATCTTCTCCGCGACGTTTTGATCGGTCCCGCCCTCAACAAAAACCTCAATCGAATGAGCCGGAGCGGATCTTGTATCTCCGACTTCGAACGTAATCGTTCCAACGACCGATCCGTCGTTGATCGAATACGTCGGAGCGAAGGCTTCGGTCGTGATAATATAGAATCGGTCGAGGGTTGTATCGTATTGGGCGGAGACGACGCCAGTGAGAGCCTCGATTGCCG
>Ga0272443_10002903_pt1 | contig 21026 bp, 19 predicted proteins | sample SSMAcet12_FD_193581 | JGI IMG/M metagenome (GOLD analysis project Ga0272443, IMG submission 193581) | Marine sediment archaeal communities from Little Sippewissett salt marsh, Falmouth, MA, United States - SSM-Acet-12 | ecosystem: Environmental > Aquatic > Marine > Wetlands > Sediment ... | reverse complement strand
TTTCAGCGAAAATGAAAAACGACTTTTCGAAGTTTAAGAAGGTAGTGCATATTCTCAAAAATGGAGGCCACCTCAACAGGGAAGGAAAAATTGAAGTACTGAAACTCAGAGACTTGATGAATGATGGAGGAAAAAGCAGATATACGGAAGCAGAAATCCTCAGGGAAATTTAAAATCCTCAGAGACTATATGCCGGAATCCTTTACAGGATATGATATAGTCCGAACTGCCTGGCGACAGGCAGAATGGGTATTAATCCCATCTTCCGCGTGAAAGCGGAAAGTAACAGCATGAACGGTCCTAAGGTAGCGAAATTCCTTGTCGGGTAAGTGTCGGACTTGCCCGTAAGTTGGCTCATAACGGTGAAACCTCCTGTTTTTGGATATTCACAAGGATTATCCTTAACGACAGGAACAATACCGTGGGAAGTCGCCCTCCTATGCTCTTTAAAAGAGCTTCGGACGGGTTGACCCCGTAACGACTCAATCTGAAAAGATTGGACTCTTCAAAATAAAAAGAAGGGTAACACGCCAACCGTTGACTCAAAGGAGCAAAAATGTTGAATCCTTACTATGTAACCGGTTTTACAGAGGGAGAAGGTTCTTTTTATGTTTCCGTCTCCCCGAGAAAACTGGAGCAGGTTGAGTGGGAAATACGACCGACTTTTTCTTTATCTCAAAATAAAGAAAACAGGGGCATATTGTACCAGGTAAAAGATTTCTTTGGATGCGGCTCTGTAAGGCCGTCAAGAAAAGATGATACTTACAGGTTTGAAGTGAGAAGCCTCAAAGAAATCAACGATAAAATATTGCCTCATTTCCGGAAGTTCCCGCTCGTATCGCCAGGTAAAAAGAGAGATTTTGAAGCATTGTGCAATGTTGTAGAGATAATGCTTCAAAAAAGGCATCTCGGGAAAGAAGGCCTGGAGGAAATACTTCAGATTCTTTTGAAATCCCGGCCTGACAGTAAAAGGATTTACAACATGAAAAAGCTTCGGGAGTTGATGAACGTATAGTCTATTGAAGTTCCGACCCGCACGAATCTTGTAACGATGGGAGCGCTGTCTCGGCGAGGGGCTCGGCGAATTTGTGATACCTGCGAAGACGCAGGTTACCCGCGGCTAGACGAAAAGACCCCGGAACCTTTACTGTAACTTGTCATTGAATTTTAAAACAATATGCGTAGCATAGGTGGGAGGCTTTGAAGCCCGAACTCCGGTTTGGGTGGAGCCGCCAGTGAAATACCACTCTTATTATTTTGAAATCCTAACCTGAGTCTGTGAAGCCAGTCCAGGGACAGTGATAGGTGGGCAGTTTGACTGGGGCGGTTGCCTCCTAAAATGTAACGGAGGCGCCCAAAGGTTTCCTCAGGCTGTTTGGCAATCAGCCGACGAGTGTAAAGGCATAAGGAAGCCTGACTGCGAGACCGACAGGTCGAGCAGAGGCGAAAGCCGGGCTTAATGATCCGGTGGTCCCGTGTGGAAGGGCCATCGCTCAACGGATAAAAGGTACTCCGGGGATAACAGGCTGATCTTGCCCAAGAGTTCATATCGACGGCAAGGTTTGGCACCTCGATGTCGGCTCGAGAAGGGCCCCTTAAGAAGCAATTCTTAAGGAAAAACTGGCTTATAACGGTGGAACCCTACTTCCCTCTGATGTCGGGAAGGGGTAATACCGTGGGAAGTCGAGAGGTCTTAAATGCTGCCAGAGGGTATAAACGAGATTTTAATCGGGTCTCTGCTGGGAGACTCCTGCATGGAAAAGAACGGTAAATATTATCACGTGAAATTCGACCATGCTTTGAGAGAAAAAGCATACCATACGTAGAATGGAAATATGAAAAGATAAAACTAATTGCCGCCTCTTTCCCTACAGATATTGCAGTAAGCGACCCGAGAACCGGGAAAACTTATCATCATGTAAGATTTAACACCAGAAGTATTCCTGAATTAGAGGAATATTACAGGATGTTTTACCCGGGAAATCGAAAGAGAGTGCCGCTCAACATGAAAGATGTTTTAAAGAGCGAACTCTCACTGGCAGTATGGTATATGGATGACGGACATCGTCGTAAAGATTGCAAAGCTTTAAGAATAAGCACGCATGCGTTTCAAAAGTCAGAAATTCTCCGGCTTGTTGAAACAATGAAAGGCAACTTCGGCATCCAGTCCTTGATACACAAGGCTGGCAAGGCGCAAAATGTAATTTACATTGCCGGTAATAATGCCGAGAAGTTTTGCAGTCTTATCCGCCGCCATATACTTCCGTGCATGGAATATAAACTTCTTTGACCCCGTAACGACTGAGATTTTCTAAAATCGAGGTGGTTGTTGGCAGTTCAATATACACAACCACAATACGCCAGACCCCTGGCAAAAAAACGATGGCCAGGGTGATGATATAGTCTATGCTACCGGATGACGGTAGAAAAAACATGCATCGCATCCTGGGGCTGGAGAAGGTCCCAAGGGTTGGTCTGTTCGCCCATTAAAGCGGTACGTGAGCTGGGTTCAGAACGTCGTAAGACAGTAGATGACCTGCTGTCTATAAATCTGGCTGTATGCTGGAAAGTCCGAGTATCACCGTCTACTTGACAAAAAGAGATGATAAAGATATATTATCTCTATGGCAAGTAAAAATGACTGGTGTGCGGATAATCAGCAGGCAAGCAGCGGGGAGAAATTCTTCTTGCTAAAGCCTCAGAGACTATACGCCAGAATTCACAAAAAAAAGTGAATAAGATATAGTCCGAACTCATATGCGAATATGAGAAACATGCTGAAAAGCATGTTCGCCCGCAAACGCGGGTTAGTAATCCTTCTGGGATGAAAGTAACAGATTGTCGGTCTCTATCTGCCGTGGGCGCAGGAAACTTGAAGAGGAGCTGACCCTAGTACGAGAGGACCGGGTCGGACGGACCACTAGTGTACCAGTTATCCCGCCAGGGGTAATTGCTGGGTAGCTATGTCCGGAAGGGATAACCGCTGAAAGCATCTAAGTGGGAAGCCCCCCTCAAGATTAGGTTTCCCTCTGCTGTGAGAGCAGCAGACTGAAGACCCCATGCAGACTACATGGTTGATAGGCTCCAAGTGTAAGGCACGTAAGTGTTTAAGCGGAGGAGTACTAATCGGTCGTGAGGCTTAACCATAAATTTATTTAATAGAAAAGGCAGGGAGCAATCCCTGCCTTTTTTATTTTATTGAAGCGGTCTCATTTATGGGACGTTTTTATGCTTTTCGTTTCCTGTAGCGGCGGCATTTATGCCGCGATTTTTACTTCCTGAACACCTTGAGCATCTTTCTTGCCGTGTCGTAGGCAAGTTTCATATCAGGCAGAACAAGGTTCGGTTCCCGCGAGAAAGGAACCATTTCCACGGTTATGGGACCCTTGTATTTTATCTTTTTGAGAGCTTTTTTTACCGCTTCAAAGTCCAGGTCGCCTTCAAGAAAATTGTCGCCGAAACAGTGGAGGCCGCCCGCGAAATCGTTCCGCTTGAAATTCTTCACATGCACGGCAAGAATCCTTTTGCCCAGTATCTCTATCCAGTGCTGGGGGAATCCGTTGATGATGCAGTTGCCGGCATCGAAATAGGAGCCGACGTACTTGCTTTTGAACTGGTCTATGAAGGCCTTGAGAGCCACAGGGTCGGTGACGAACCCGTTCCACACGTTCTCAATGCCTATTTTTACGCCGGCGTTTTTTGCCGCCGGGATAACGGCGTTTACTCCCTCCAGGGAATTTTCCCAGACGGTTTTGTATGGAACAACGGGCTGTTTCACGTCCCACGGAACCCACACCGAGCCCGGAACGACGAGGCAGACCTTAGCGCCTATCGCGGCGGCGTCGTTGAAATATCTTTTGCTGAATTCAACAGCCTTCTTTCTCTTTGCCCTGGATGTTGCCGCAAGGGGCGTATGCATGTAGAAATCCGTTCCGCAGGTGGCTATCTGCACGTTAAGTTCCTTTGCGAACCTGCGCAGTTCCTTGCATCTTTTTTCAGTGATGCCCGGAGCAAACTCTCCCGCCCCGTAGGTCAATTCCAGTCCGTCAAGCTTCATTTTCTTTATTTCCTTCAGGGCTTTCTCCACAGGCGTTTCCGCATGAAATCCTCCTATCGTCCAGTAATTCATCTGCAATACGTTTTTCATGATATCCCTCCCCGTGTTTGTTTCGTTTTGCCAAATTTTTCAAAGACTCTATCTTATTTTAGCCTATATAGGAAAAATTGCCAAGCTGATTGCATCATATTCTTCTTAAGAACGCGGATGGAATTTCTTGTAAACAGTTTTAATCTGCTTTTTGTTTATATGCGTATATATTTCCGTGGTGGCAAGGGTCTTATGTCCGAGCAGCTCCTGGACGATTCTTAAATCGAGTCCGGCTTCGAGCAGGTGCGTGGCAAACGAGTGCCTGTAGGTGTGCGGGGTTACGCATTTCCCGGCGGCGCTGATTCTTTTGACTATCTTCCAGACGCTCTGCCTGGAAAGCCTGCTTCCCCGGTTATTTACGAAAAGCCATCCGGATTCAGCAGGTTTTTTGCCGGCCGCCCGCTCTTCCATGTATTTTTTTACGGCTTCCACGGAATTTTTGTTAAGGAAGGCTATCCTTTCCCTGTTGCCTTTTCCGCGTATTTTCATGGTACCTTTTTCAAAGGAAATATCTTCAAGCTTTATAGACGTTATTTCCGAAACTCTCAGGCCTGCACCGTAAATCAGCTCAATTAACGCGATATCCCTCTTTTTATGCCCTTGTGAGAGGGCGGAGCCTATTATGCCGGATATCTCTTCCTTCGTGAGTATTTCAGGAAGGGCGCGCCGTATTCTTGGAGACTCGATAATAAGGGAGGGGTTTTTTACAAGGTTATGCCCGGATAAAAACCTGTAAAAATTTCTTACGGAAGAGAGTATCCTTACTATGGTTGAAGGAGAAAGACCGTGTTTTTTCAGGAACATGATAAAAAGCGTTACCTCTTCGCCAGATATCTTATTAAGGGAATGGCCGCTTTCTTCGAGGAACCTGCCGAATTTATCAAGGTCGCATGAATATGCTTCAATGGTATTTTGAGAAAGGTTCCTTTCAACCCTGAGATGCTGCAAGAAAAACTCTTTATGACGTGCAATTTCTTCTTTCTTTTTCATTCTGCCTTTTCTGCCTTTTTTGCTGTCAGCATGTTTTCAAACTCTTTTTCGTTGAGGGTTTTCACATTGAGTTTTCCGGCTTTTTGGAGCTTGGAACCGGGCTCCTTGCCTGCTATGAGATAATCAGTCTTGCCGGAAAGGGAACTCGACGTTTTGCCCCCGTGTTTCCTTATAAGTTCGGTTATTCCCTGCCTCGTGTAGTTTTCAAGGGTGCCCGTGACAACAAACGTTATTCCTTCAAGCAGGCTGCCGGGCTGTTCCCTTGTTTCCTTCTGCACCGTGTTAACACCTGCCTCTTTGAGCTTGCCTATGACCTTCAGATTATCTTCTACCCTGAAAAACTCTGAAATGCTTTTTGCCATTACCGGACCTATTTCATGTATTGCCGAAAGGGTTTCAACGCCGGCTTCAGCAAGGGAATCGAGTGATTTGAATCTGCCGGCAAGAACTCCGCTTGCATGAACGCCTATGTGTCTTATGCCGAGTCCGAATATAAGCCGCGGCAAGGGCCGGTTTTTGCTTTCGATGATGCTGTCAAGAAGGTTCCTGACAGATTTTTCGGCCATGCCGTCCATGTCGATGAGCTGTTCGCTTTTGATGTAGTAAATATCTCCGCAGTCTGACAGCAAGCCCCTGTCAACGAGCATGTTTACCCACTGTTCCCCCAGTCCTTCTATATCCATGGCTTTCCTCGAAGCAAAGTGTGCAATTCTTTCTTTCACCTGGGCAGGGCAGCGCATATTGGGGCATCTTATGGCGACCCCGCCTTCATCCCTGGCTACCTGGCTGCCGCAAACGGGACATTCTCCAGGAACGGGGATATCCATTTCCTGGCCTGTTCTCGTTTCGGGGATATTTTTTATGATTTTTGGTATTATCTCGCCTCCCTTTTCAACAAGCACCCTGTCGCCGGTTTTCAGGGAAAGCCTTTCGAGCTCTTCAAAGTTATGGAGAGTGGCTCTTGAAACCGTGGTTCCCCCTATTTCTACAGGGAGAAGGATGGCTACCGGAGTGAGTATGCCTGTTCTTCCTACCTGTACGATAACATCCTTTAATATGGTGCTTACCTGTTCAGCCGGAAATTTGTAGGCTACCGCCCATCTCGGCGATTTTGATGTCGCCCCGAGTTTTCTCTGTAGATTGAGGGAATTGACCTTTATTACCATGCCGTCTATATTGTAAGGCAGAAGGTTCTTTCTTCCCTGCCACCTGTTGCAGTATTCTATAACTTCCCGGATATTTTTTGCCAGCGCATTGTGGGGATTTACGGGGAAGCCGGATTTCTTGATAAACCGGAGAACCTCCCAGTGCGTCGTATAATCTTTCCGCACAAAGCACTGGTAGATAAAGGCCTGCAGGTTTCTGCCCGCAACCGTTTTCGGGTTGAGAAGCTTGAGCGAGCCTGCCGCGGCGTTCCTGGGATTTGCAAAGAGCGGCTGCCCGTCCTTTTTTTTCTCCCTGTTGAGCCTGTTGAAATCGTCTTTCCTCATGTATATTTCGCCTCTTACTTCGAGGTCCTCTTTGAAGGGGACGGACAGGGGGATTGTCTTTATTGTCCTTATGTTGGATGTTATGTCGTCTCCCCTCGTTCCGTCGCCCCTGCTGACGCCTCTTGCAAGGTTTCCTCCGCTGTATACGAGAGAAATGGCCACGCCGTCATACTTGAGTTCCACGACATATTCAATGTCTGAAGTTATGCCGGCTGCCTTTTTAAGCCTTTCGTCAAATGATATAAGCTCGTCTTTTGAATAGGTGTTTTCAATGCTGAGCATGGGAACAACATGTTCGACCGTAGCAAATCCTTTCAGGGGTTCGCCTCCGACTTTCCTTACGGGAGAGTTTTCCTTCCTGTAAGCGGGATAATCCTCTTCAAGCCGGGCCAGTTCGCTGTAAAGGCGGTCATATTCGACATCGCTGACAACGGGATTATTTTCAACATAATACATATAATTGTAGTAGCTTAACAGCCCGGTAAGTTCTTCAATTCTTCTTTCAGCATGGCCTTTCATATCGCCCTCCCTGCTAAGATTATAACAGTTTTACATGCGTTTGAGAAGAGAATAGGGGGAAAAAGCCGGCCGGTGTTTAAATTGACAATTGACGGGTATTCTATTAAAATTGAAAAACTGTCCGGGCATCTAACATGGAAAGTTTACGTAGCCCCAGGCGCAAAAATTTCATAAAATGGGAAGACGGGCATTTATAATAGGGGTAATTTTTTCCGCGGGCATTGCCGTTCTTGACCCGTATCTTTCATTAAAAAATTTGCCGGGAGGCGGCTTCTGCTGGGAGTACTGGTCGCCCGCTGCAATTTTCCTTCTTTTCTTACTTCTCCTTCTTTCCTGCGCTCACCGCATTTTTGAATTGAAATCATCCGAGCTTCTGTTAATCTTCATCATGGTTTCTACCGCTTCCGTTCTGCCCAGCGTGGGTTTCATGTCTTCTTTCATACCGATAGTTTCGGGTTTCAAATATTTTACCGTTCCGGGAGACGGCTGGCAGGAGTATATAATAGGAAGAACGCGTCCCCTGCTGATGGTTCAGGATGAAAAAGCCATTGCATGTTTTTACGAAGGCCTGCCTGCGGGAGAAAGCATTCCTTATGCGGCCTGGCTTGCACCCATGGGATTCATGCTGCTTTTTGTGCTGGTTTTCTCCTTTCTGAGCATCTGCCTGATGGTGCTTTTCCGGAAACAGTGGGTTGAAAAAGAGAAGCTTATTTATCCACTTACCATACTTCCTCTCGAGATGGTCAAAAAGAAAGGGGACAGCCGCATACCCCTGCTTTTTAAAAACAGGCTCTTCTGGCTGGCTTTTACTCTTGTTTTTTTCTTCTATTTCTTCAACTGGCTGTCGATTGTTGTCTCCGGTGCAAGGCTCTTGAAAGTAGTAGGCGGCATAGACCTTTTTCGCAAAACTACCCGTTTGAGGTTGAACCCCGTATTCCCCGTGCTTGGCCTGGCATACCTTATACCGCGCAGCGTATCGCTTTCTCTCTGGCTCTTTCATATTCTTTTTACTGTCCAGAGCGGTTTTTTGAACATAAGAGGCTTTACGCTTCCCGGAATGAACGACCCTTACGGCGGGCGAACCATAGCTACAACGTTCCAGGGAGCCGGAGGCATGCTTATGCTTGTAGCAGCTCTCTTCTGGCGGGCTCGCAGGCATCTTGCAGGATGTTTCCGCAGGGCGTTCGGCCGAAGCCTCGAGCCTGATGATTCAAACGAGATGCTTTCCTACCGCACGGCTGTTTTTGGGAGCATACTCGGTTTTCTCGCAATGGTAGGGTTCATGGTCTACTTCGGCATGCCTTTTTTTGCCTCGTTTGTATTTATGTTGTTTGTCCTGGCTGTATTCATAGGCATGTCGAGAATTGTCTGCCAGGCGGGGCTGCCTACCGCCAGGGCCCAGTGTACGCCTCCCTTTTATACCTCTCAGCTTTTACCTCCGGGCGTGATTACCCACCAGGGGTACGTTGCCATGGGTCTTCAGTATAGCTGGGTAACCGATATCCGTACTTCCGTCATGGCGGCAACGGGCCACTCTTTGAAAATTCAGGAAGAAGCGCGCATACCCCGCAGGCTCCTTTTTGCCGGAATCATGGCCGCACTGGTCGTGTCATACACAGCTTCCGCATGGATGCACATATATACAGGCTGCCGCATGGGGGGAGCTATTCAGAGCAACAGCACCTGGTTTTTCGGTGGTGTAATGAGCCGTTTTATAGCCAACTTTATTATTCCCGGCATAAAAAGGCCTGTCACAGGAGATATAATAGCTTCCCGGTACATTTTTACCGCCCTGGGTGCGGCATTAATGGGGGCCTTAATGTTTCTCCACTCAAAGTTCCTGTGGTGGCCCGTCCATTATATTGGATTTCCCATTGCGGAGACGCGCCCCCTCGAATACTACTGGTTTGCTTTTTTTCTTGCATGGCTTATAAAGGGCCTGGTTCTCAAGTTCGGCGGGCATAATGTCTATAAAAAAAGCGTGCCGTTTTTTCTCGGGATTATTTTAAGCAGTATCGCATGGAAGGTGGCGGAAACAGTATTGAACCTGATTTTAAAGCTTTCGGTTTCTGCCGGGCGCTGATGGTTTATGGAGCTCTCAATTCTTAGTATCAATGCCTGGTGCCGGCTTTCCTGAATATCCACCTGCCGGGATTGTTATCCTTGCCAGCCGTAGTCCCTTTCGGGTGAAGTCAGGTTCAGAATTGATTTATTTTATTGATAACCGGGATATTATCTGTTAAAATACTTGAGGGTTTCTTAAAAAAGCCGGAAAAGGAGGAAGACATGTATTGCAGAAACTGCGGGAAAGAGGTAGACGATAAGGCTGTGGTTTGTATTTCTTGCGGCGTTCCCCCGGCGAAAGAGAAGAAATACTGCCAGAATTGCGGAGCTCCCACTGATGCCGGGGCCGAGATTTGCGTTAAATGCGGGGTGAAACTCGCAAGTTCGGCGGAAGGGAAAGACTGGCTGGTTACCCTTCTCCTGTCTGCCTTTGCCGGCGGCCTGGGGGTGGACAGGTTTTATACCGGCTATACGGGGCTTGGAATATTGAAGCTTCTTACCGGAGGGGGATGCGGGATATGGTGGCTGGTAGACGTGATTCTCATTGCTACCGGCAAGTACAGGGATAGCGAAGGAAACCTTCTTGTAAAGAAATAGGAAGAATGAAAAGAAAAACGGCCGGCGTGAAAATAGTGCTTTATATTTTTTTCCCCGTTTTTTTATTCCTTTTCCCCTCAAGATTTTTTGAATCGCTCCCATCTTTATGCCTCTATAAAAATTTTTTGGGCAGAGAGTGCTGGGGATGCGGCATGACAAGGGCCTTTTTCTCTTTCCTGCACGGAGATTTTCAAGAAGCGTTAAGGTATAACAGGCTTATTATCGTAGTTTTCCCCCTGTCTGCGTTTTTGTACGGCAGGAACATGTGCAATTTATTCGCAGGGATATTTTCCCGGCGCAATATTAATAACGGATGATTCTTATTAACGGAGATTTCAACATGGAAAAAATAACCGTAGAAACTTCCAGAAGGACGGAACTTGTCGAGATAACGGAAAAGGTGTCCCTTCTTTTGAAAAAAAAAGGCATTCGCGACGCCATCCTCCATATTTATGTTCCCCATACAACCTGCGGGTTGGCAATAAATGAAAATGCTGACCCTTCAGTAAAGCGCGATATCATTAGCCGGCTCGGTGAAGTTGTTCCCCGGGACGCCAATTACACCCACTCTGAAGGAAATTCCGATGCGCATATAAAGTCGGTTCTTACCGGTTGTTCCCTCAGTATTTTCGTAGAAGACGGCTTGCTTCGCCTGGGGACCTGGCAGGGAATATTTCTCTGCGAGTTCGACGGGCCGAGAAGAAGAGAAGTCTGGATTAAAGGAGCAGGCTTAAAGGAATAAGCATGACTTCCGAAAAAAAATCTGTATGGTGGTTTGTAGGTTCAAGCCTGATGTTTTCGGTTATGTCTTTTCTCATAAGGTATGCCGTTTACATAGATTCTTTTAAGACCACGCTGTTCAGGTTTTCCATCGGCATGGCCATACTGGGCATCCTCGCCATTACCAGGAAAATAACGCTTGATTTTAACAGGGTCGGGATACTCGTATGGCGCGGAATCATAGGAGGCATAGCAGTCTTTATATTCTACTGGTCCATACCCAACGTGGGGCTTGCAAAAGGCACCATCATTCTCCATTCTTCTACCGTATTTGCCACAATTCTTAGCGTCATAATTTTAAAGGAGAGGCTGACTCTTGTAAAATCGGTCTTTATAGCCGTTGCATTATTCGGTTTATACCTTATCGTGGGCCCTGAATCCATTACAAGGGAAAGCATAAAATTTTACGACATCATAGCCCTTGGCGGAGCCTTTTTTACAGGGATAGCTTATATCATAATAAAGAAAGCGAGGGAAACGGAATCAGCCTACAGTATTTTTTTTGCGCAGAGCGTTATAGGGTTCTGGCTGGTACTTATTCCCGCGAATCTTGTGCCTGTCAAGATGAACATCTGGGGAGGTCTTATACTGCTGGCAATAGGCATCACCGCAACTGCCGGGCAGTTGATGATGACCCATGCCTACAAGTTCAGCACGGTTTCTACGGGCTCGCTCATATCCATGCTTACGCCTGCGTTTAATCTTTTGATAGGCCTTATTGTTTTTCGCGAGCCTTTTACCGCGAGGGGGTTTACCGGGATGATAGTGGTTCTTATTTCCTGCTACATGGTAATAATGTCTGACGATTACACGAGGAAATTGCTTGGCCTGATAAATGCCAACGGCGGAGCCCCAAGGGCTTAGCCCGAGGCTTTCCACCTCGCTAAAGTTTACTCTTTCCAGCTTCAGCATAGGAGGGGGAGGCGAGATAGATTTGCGAATGTGGGTAAAATAGGCAGAGGCAAGAAACAGATGGAAGAAAGATGAAAAAAGTTTTTCTGTAGAGGTGCATTTTTCGCAATGTATTAGCTTGAAAAAGTTTCTTTTCCTTCTCCCGCTGGGAAAAGGTGCAGGATGAGGGGCAATGGCGTGAGATTTGAAAACCCCATTCACCTCACTCCCCCATGAGAAAATTCAGAGGAAAAATACTTTCCGACCCTGATATAATAAAACTGTATGCAGGTAAAGACATAAAAAAGCATAGTCAAATTTGGCAGAATGTTAAAAGGCCACGGGAGGGATGAATGGGCAAGCTGGCAATAACAGGCGGCAAGAAAGCGGTTTTGAAAGAACTTGAAAAAGACCCCGTTTATGACGAAATGGTCAACGAGGAAGTGGATGCGGTCAGCCGGCTTATAAAGGCAAGAAAGATATCGCGGTCACATACTGTTCTTGATTTTGAAAAAGAATGGGCTGACTACCTGGGAGTCAAGTATTCGCTCGCCCAGTGCAACGGGACATCCACCCTCCATGCCGCCTATTTCGGGGTAGTTAAAGAAACGGGCGACGAGATTATTGCGCCCGTGCATACACATCTTTCCGTAGCCTCTATTATCACGGCAGGGGGTATTCCCGTTTTCTGCGACATAGACCCCCTGACTCTTAACATAGCTCCCGAACTCATAGAAGAAAAGATAACAAGCCGGACGAGGGCAATAAGCGTTACTCACTGTTACGGCCATCCTGCTGATATGGACAGGATAAAAGATATTGCGGGGAAACACAATCTTGCGGTAATAGAAGACTGTTCCCATGCCCACGGAACCGAATATAAAGGGAAAAAGGCAGGTTCTATCGGCGACATGGGATGTTTCAGCCTGCAGGGACAGAAGCTCATGACGGGAGGCGAAGCAGGAATTTTATCCACAGGCAGCCTGAAATACTATGAAAGGGCGATATTCCTGGGTCATTTTGAAAGGGTGAATTCTCTCAGTTTGCCGGAATACCGGGCTTACGCTGGCGGAGGGGATACTCCGGTAATGAATGTTTCGTTCAAGTACAGGGCGCATCCCTTAGCCATAGAAATGGCGAGGGTTGAAAAGAAGTATATGGAACACCGCAACTCCCTGCAAATGAAAAGCTGCAATTACATAAGCGCCGGGCTTGAAAAGATAGACGGTTTCGACGGGCCGTTTATTGCGCCGTACGCGACCAAATTGGCGTGGCTTAACTATCTCGTCCGTTTTTATCCGGAAAGTTTCCGCGGCATTACCAGGGAGAAAGTAATCGAAGCTCTTCAGGCAGAAGGCGTTGCAGCTACCGCCGGACGCGCAGGCTACCTGCCCCTGGTCAGGCAGCCCCTGTTGAGGGCGGATATTCCTTCCCCGTGCAGCCCCCTATGGGACCATTATCTTAAGAAAGCCAGGGATTATTCAGGCGATGTTTTTCCGAAAGCGGATGAATCCCTTGACAGAAGAATTAATATCAACAATTTCCGGGACATGCTTTTTGACGAGGAGTATCTTCAGCAGATAATAGAGGCGTTTTGCAAGATTTCGATGTACAGGAAGGAACTGATGTAAAAAATAATGCTCAATGGCAAATCTCCAGTGAACCGGTTATTGCATGGGGCAAGGGGATACCGGTTTCCGGGCGCGCGAACAGCCTTTTGGGCAGGGTTTTAGCCGCCAACATATAACTTTTCATGACGGGGTTCAATACTTCCCCATTTAAGGGGCATAGGGAGACAAAAGTGGGAGAAACCATGATATTTGACAGCTGGACGATGTACGGCCCCGGGCCGGGAAGGGATTCCCTCGAAAGGTGGAAACTGGAAGACCTCCTTGATGATATGGATTTTTACGGTATTGCCGGAGCCCTTGTACGCCACGAACAGGGATACCATTACGACCCCATGTTTGTAAACCGGATGCTTTCAAGGGAGTTGTCTTCCTGCAGGGAACGCCTTTTCCCCTGCTGGCTCGTTTCTCCTCACCAGCCGGGAGATTTTCCTGAACCCGGGGAGCTGGGAAAACTCATGGAAGGAGAAGATATCCGGGCGGTCTGGATGATGCCTTCAAAGCAGGGCTATCCGGTCCACGGGGATATCCTGAATCCGCTTGCAGAATATCTTAACGGGCGAAAAATACCGATTTTACTCAGCATAAACGATATTTCTCCCGCTTATGAAAACCTGCTGGCTTTCTGCAGGATTTTTCACAGGTGTCCGGTTATATTCGGAGAGGTAAGATGGGCGAATTACTGGAGGCTCATGACTGCCGTGATGGACGCTTGTCCGAACGCTTTTCTTGAATTTCACAAATTCCAGGGAAACCGCGGAGTTGAGGTCTTCAGCGAAAGATACGGCGTGGAAAGGCTCATGTTCGGTTCAGGGCTTCTCAGGTGTTCCGCCGGCGCTGCAAGGGGGTTCGTGGATTTTTCTTTTCTCGACAGGGACAAAGTGGAACTTTTCGCAGGAAAAAATCTTGCGAAAATTCTCGGCAAATCTCCCGTGGTCCCCGTTAAGCCGCCGCGGGCAGGCGATATTATAACCGAATCTGTCCGAATAGGGAAACCTGTTCCCGTGCCGGTTATTGACGCCCATTGCCACGTCCTCCACAAGGGACTTAACGGGATAGGGTCTTTTTACCTTATGCCCCGGGGGGATATTCAAGGCATGCTGGAGATGAACCGCCGCATAGGAATAGACATGGCGGCGGTCATGTCCTGGGCCGGGCCTGTCGGAAGGCTTATTCAAGAGGGAAACGAGGTTGTTACAGAAGCGGTAGATGCTTCTCCCCGGGAAGTAATCGGGGTGTCGACCTGCAATCCCGTTCAACAGACAGAAGATGAAATCAAGGAAATGTGCAGGCATTTACACCTTGAGCTCGGCTTCCGGGGTCTCAAGCCTTATCACGCCGGGGACCCTTTATATACCGACAGGTTGTATGCTCCATACTGGGAGTTTTGCAACCGTTACGCCCTGTACGGTTTGCTCCATGTGCAGGCCAGTGCTGCAGGAGTATCAGGGGTGGAAGAGCTTGCGGCGAAATACCCCGAAGCGACTTTCCTTGTTGCCCATTCGTGCACCAGCTGGCATTTTGCAAAACTTGTAGCGGAAGCTATACTGAAATATCCCAATATTATGGCGGAAATAACGCATACCAGCGTCCCCAACGGCATCATAGAATGGCTTTGCGCAACTGCAGGCGCCGGGCGGGTTATTTTCGGCTCAGACGCTTCCATGCGTGACCCCCGGCCCCAGTTAAGCTGGTGCGTTTATACCAGGCTGGGCATCAGGGAAAAAGAAAGAATACTCGGCGGTAATTTTGCCGGCGTATTAAAAAAGGGAAGGCTGGCTTCGCACAGTCTGCCTTTAACGGTCGATAAAGCTTTTACCGAAGCTCCCTAATGCTTTTTCATCCTGCTCCTGGCTCCTTCAAGCTTTGAAGGAAGCCCGAATATTTCAAGGAAGCCGTCGGCTGCCTTGTGGTCAAACATATCCTTCTCAGTGTAAGTGGCAAGGGATTCGCTGTAAAGGGAAAAAGGAGATTTCCTGCCGACTACGGTGCAGTTGCCCCTGTGAAGTTTAACCTTCACTTCTCCCGTGACAAACCGCTGGCTTTCATCCACGAAAGAATCCATGCATTCTTTGATGTGCGAGAACCACTGGCCGTAATATACAAGCTGGGAATACCTCTGCGATATCAATTTTTTAAATTCGAACAGGTCCCTTGAGAAGACAAGTTTTTCAAGTTCACTGTGGGCGGCATGGAGGATAACTGCGGCAGGGGCCTCGTATATTTCTCTCGATTTTATGCCGACCAGCCTGTCTTCAACCATGTCTATCCTGCCCACTCCGTGTTTTCCCCCGGCCGCGGTGAGCTTTTCAATAAGTTTCAGTGGAGATATCGCCTTCCCGTCAAGGGCTGCAGGTATTCCTTTTTCGAATTTTATGGTTACATATTCGGCCTTTGCAGGAGCCCTGTCGGGAGAAGAGGTTATCTGGTAGGCATCCTCGGGAGGTTCATTCCACGGGTCTTCGAGAATTCCGCATTCTACCGATATGCCCCAGAGATTCCAGTCTATGCTGTAAGGTTTGGCTTTCGTCGCCGGGACGGGTATATTATTCTTCCTTGCATATTCCATTTCTTCTTCCCTCGATTTAAATTCCCACTCCCTCAGGGGGGCTATTACCTTGATGCCGGGGGCAAGGTATCTCGTGGACAGCTCAAACCTGACCTGGTCGTTGCCTTTCCCTGTACACCCGTGGGCGAGTGCGTCGGCTTTCTCTTTTACCGCTACTTTTACCATCCCTTCAGTAATCAGCGGGCGTGAAAGGGCCGTAGCGAGGGGATACTTGTCCTGGTAAACAGCTCCTGCCTTAAGTGACGGCAAAATGTACCTTTCGACGAATTCTTTCGTGAGGTCATCGAAATAGAATTTGCACGCCCCGGTCTTCAACGCCTTTTTTTCAAGCTGTCCGGGATTTTCCGTCTGTCCTACGTTAGAAGTGTAAGCTACGATTTCTGCATCATACTTTTCCTTAAGCCACTGTATGGCAATAGATGTGTCCAGGCCGCCTGAGTACGCAAGCACTATCTTCATTTTTCCTCCTGTTGTTCGTCATAATATTTTTTCTTTTCTAAGCCTTTTTATCAGGTTGATTCTTCCCATAAAAAGAGCGCCGAAACCTGCGGGTATTGAAATAAGGTTCAGCAGTATTTTGGCCGTAGGGTGTAAAGATATTGCCGTAAAAAGGAATATGCCTATAAACGTGGAAAGAACCCATAAAAACGTGGTGTCTTTAAATTTGAAAAAAATTGCCCTGCCGATAAAGATGGAAGGGAAAACCCTCGATATATATATTATTGAAAGAAACAGGGATGTTATAATCAAGCCCAGAGGCGCCCCGATTATGGTTATAAAGATGATGGGGATTGCCACGAGGGTGGATATGATTAATATCAGCCCGCCGGCAAAGCATTTGAGAAAATTGCGTCCGGAGATATAGGTGGTCTGCTTGAAAAGGTTTGGGAAAAGCCACAGCATTACCAGGACGGGAAAGAGGAGCGAAAAAACGGAGTAGAGCCTTTTTATTTTAACAATGGGGGTTGTCTCTTTCAGCCTTTCTGTCAAAGGCTTGTTCCACGCAATATCGCCTTTTACATCGAGATGCGAAAGGTCAAGCCTGACGGGGGTGCTGTATGTAAGGTTCCCGTTTACCACGGTACCCTTGCTGAAAATTATATTTGTCCCGTTTATGGATAAATCGCCGTACTCCCCCTTTATGAAAATATCCTTTCCCCACAGGGCAGTTTTACCCCTTGTCATAGATTCTATCTCGATGTTTTCGGCGCTTGCCCTCAGGTTGCCTCCGGTAGATGTTTTCAGGCGGATGTTTTTACCGAATGCAGTGATGCTGCCGGCGCTTTGTCCCTCGAAATCAATGGTGTTGCCCACAAGGTAAAGGTCTTTTTGGGATTTCCCCGAAAAATTGAGCTTAACGGCCATGCCGATGAAATCTTTTTCAATTTCCGTGTCTGCAACAATCCTCCTGGCAATGCCTATGAATTCGTTTTGCATGGAGGAGCTTATGTGGATTTCATCCGCTATGGCAAAAATTTCCTCGTATGCCGGTTTCTCTATGGAAACCCTGTCTCCTATAAATATTTTCCCGTGGGCGCAAGGAAGCCTCACAAGCATGACAAGGAGAACAGCCGGCATAAGGAGCTTTTTCATTTTTACAGGTATTTGCATAAAGCTATTTCGTCGCATCTCGGGAATTTTGGACAGTTGATGCAGTCAATCCATACCTTGTGGGGCAATTTTGCCTTTTGTGTTTTCTCAAAACCGAGTTTTTCGAAAAAACCCGGGACATAGGTGAGAACGAAAATCTTCTTTAAATCAAGACTTCGGGCTTCCTCGAGAAGTTCCTCAATCAACATTTTCCCATAACCCTTTTTGTTATGGGAACGGGCAATTGCTATGGACCTTATTTCTCCAAGGTCTTTCCATACTATTTTTAATGCCCCGCATCCTATAACCTTTCCGTTTTTCTCTATTACGGAAAAATTCCGCAGCCTTTCGTAAATCTGGTTTATTGAAAGAGCGAGCATTTTTCCCTCGTCGGCATAAACGTTGACCAGCTTTTTGATATGGTTGGAATCAGTTATCTTTGCTTTTCTTATGCTTACGTCATTTTCCATCTTTTTATCCCCTCAAGTAATTTTCAGGATTTCTTGAAACATACATTTCTCCCTGAAATGATTAAATTATTCCCGGCTATCAGCTTGACAGTCAGGGGGTAGATGAGATGCTCTTTTTCCTGGATTCTTCTGTGGAGAGATTCGGGAGAGTCGTCTTCAAGAACAGGGACTACCGCCTGCAGGATAACGGGTCCGGAATCTATCGCGCTTTCGACAAAATGCGTGGTGCAGCCTGTGAATTTCACTCCGTAATCGAGAGCCTGCTTCCAGCTTTCAAGTCCCGGGAAAGCCGGCAGGAGAGACGGATGTATATTTATAATCCTCTTCTTGAAGCTTTCAATGAAATCTTTCTTCAAGACCCTCATGAAACCTGCCAGGCATACAAGGTCTACATTATTTTCCTTTAATACGGCGACAAATTCTTTTTCGGGACCGGCTTCGAGAAAGGTCCTGTACCGGCCCGGGTTTATATACCGGTTCTTTATCCCTTCCCGTTCGGCTATCCGGAGGGCAAAAGATTCAGGGTTGTCGCTTAAAACGATGCCTATGTCCACCTTCAGTTCGCCTTTCCTGACAGAATTTATTAAGGCCTGAAGATTGCTTCCCTTTCCGGACGCAAGAACTCCTATTGTAAACATTTTTTCAACTCCTGCAATTCTTTCAAGATTATCTTGAGGAACATTCTTGTTGACTTGTTTGCTTCTTTCCTGCTGCCTTCCCTCAATTCCTTTTTTGCTCCTTTAATCCTGTATCCCTTATTGTAAACCAAAAACCTGATACGCTTTATTTTTTCTACGTCGCTTTTTGCGTAAAGCCTGTTCCCGCTCCTGTCTCTCATAGGTTTCAGGGCGGCGAATTCTTTTTCCCAGTACCTTAAGATATGGGTCGGAACCTCGACCATTTTGCTTATTTCTCCGATGCGGTAAAATTTTTGTTTTTCCATCACTCCGCCTTAAGCTGCCTGTCCATCAGTTTTTTTATTTCGCCGGCAGGGTCGCTGTCCAGGCATACAATGTTATATATCGCTCCGGTTATGGGGGCCTCAATGCCCCTTTCCCTGCTGAGCGCGTGGTAGGCTTCTGTCGCGGGAATGCCTTCGATGACGGATTTGTTCTCCCTGATGTACCTGCTTTTGCATGTTTTTGTCAGCGCTTCTCCGAAAGACCTGTTCCTGCTGTCCCTGCTGAAGGAGGTCGTGATAAGGTCTCCAATGCCCGATAACCCGCTGAAAGTTTTCTCCTTTGCGCCGAGAGCCAGGCCTATTTTTACCATTTCATTCAAACCCCTTGTCAGGTAAGCTGATTTGGTGTTTACCCCGAGAGCCAGCCCGTCAATTATTCCTGCTCCTATTGCAAGAACATTCTTGAATGACCCGCCTACTTCGACTCCTATTATATCATCATTGGTATAAACCCTTAAATTGCTGCTTTCAAACATGCTTTGGAAACTGTCTCCGAGCTTACTGCTGACGGTTCCGATTACAGCGGCCGACGGTTTTCCCGAGGCTACCTCTTTTGCAATGGTAGGCCCCGAAAGTACGCCGAAAAGAACCTTGCTGCCGAGTTCGTCCCCTAAAACCCCGGACATCCTTTTCCCCGTTTCTCTTTCCAGCCCCTTTGTCGCGATAACGACAGGCTGGTTTTCATAGTATGGCCGCAGTTTCTTTGCTGTTTTTCTCAGGAAGACTGACCTTACAGCGAATATCAGGAGTTCAGAATTTTCAGAGGCTTCCTTTATCGATTGCGTTACCTGTATGGAAGAGGGTATTTTAAATCCGGGGAAGTAAAGAAGGCTTTCTCTTTTCTCTGCCAGTAATTTCCAGTTTTCCTTTAAAGGTTCCCACAGGATTACATTGCTGCCGGCAGTATCCAGAAGAGTTGCCAGGGTCATCCCCCAGCTTCCTGCCCCGAGAACCCCTATCTTTTTTCCCATGGGAATTTTATCCTGTTTTCTTTTCCTGAAAAAATCCTTTTTATGTTTTTTCTATGGCCGTATAATATCAGAAGGAAAATAATAATTCCGGCAGAAGTGAAAAAAGCGTCCTTGTAGAATGCCTGGATAAAAAAGGGAAGGGCAAAGGCGGCAGATATGGAACCGGCCGAAACGTACCTGGTTAAGAGTGTCAGCGCTGCCCATATAACAAAGGAAAGAAGGGCAGCTCCAGGGAACAATCCCAGAATGACTCCGAAGCTTGTTGCTACTCCCTTTCCTCCCTTACCCCTGAGAAAGATTGAAAAATTATGCCCAAGGACGGTAGCGAGACCGGTGGCTAAAAGGTAGACGGGGGGGAATATTAAATAACTTTTTGCGAAGTAGACAGGCAGAAAACCTTTGGCTATATCAAGAATGAGTACGCATGCTGCCGGGAAACCGCCCGCTACCCTGTAGACGTTGGTCGCCCCTATGTTGCCGCTGCCGTATTTCCTGACATCTTTTTTTGTAAATATTTTACAGAGAAGGAAACCCCACGGTATACTTCCGAATAAGTATCCGGCCGCCATGAAAAGGAATTCTGCCACGGTTTTATATGCCTAACAGTTCTTTTACCTTGTCAACAGCTGAAGCGGCATCAGGAGCGTAAGCATCTGCGCCTATTTCGTCGGAAAAGCTCTGAGTTATCGGAGCTCCGCCTATGATTATTTTCACGTTATCTCTGACGCCTTCTTCTTTTAGCTTGTTTATCACGTCTTTCATAGCTACCATCGTGGTTGTCAGGAGAGCCGACATTCCTATAAGGGTGACTCCCTTTTTTGCCGTATCGACAAACGTATCGGCATCCACGTCTATGCCCAGGTCTTCAACTTCAAATCCCGCGCCTTTCCACATCATGACAACCAGGTTTTTGCCGATATCGTGCAAATCCCCTTTAACCGTTCCTATGGCAACTTTTGCTACGGGCTTTATACCGGCCTGCACCATCATAGGCTCAAGAATTTCCATGCCTGCGTTCATGGCCCTTGCCGCTATAAGAACCTCCGGGACATAAAATTCGTTATTTTTGAATTTAGTGCCTACGACCATCATTCCCGCTATCAGACCGTCATTGAGGATGCTCTCGATACCAACCTTTTCCTGCAATGCCCTGTCAACGGATTCCTTGGTTTTAGGAGCGTTGCCCGCTATGATATTTTCCTTTATCGTTTGAAGAATTTCTGCCATTTTCAATACCTCCTTTGCCTTGCAAATGGAAAAAGTAACTAAGCTTTTTCAAAATTTTAAAATCTTGATAAAAACAGAAAACAATGTATAATATAACATGTTTATTCCCAAAATGCAAGTTCAAGACTGGTA
>Ga0272443_10002902_pt1 | contig 21026 bp, 18 predicted proteins | sample SSMAcet12_FD_193581 | JGI IMG/M metagenome (GOLD analysis project Ga0272443, IMG submission 193581) | Marine sediment archaeal communities from Little Sippewissett salt marsh, Falmouth, MA, United States - SSM-Acet-12 | ecosystem: Environmental > Aquatic > Marine > Wetlands > Sediment ... | reverse complement strand
TTTTTCCCCTTTTGCCTCTTCAAAATCTTGCATTCGTCCCATTAGCTGAAGCTTCAATCCATAAACAATGACGGCCGTCAAATCGAAAGAGTGCCCCGCTTCGTGATGGGTCAGAAAATCCCACCGCATTTTCAGCAATTCTACCTCTGCTTCATAGGGAGACATTGTCTCTATCGCCTGATGAACAAGCGATCGGGCACTTGGATCGAAGTCAAATTCCAATCGGAGGTACGTTTCTTCCGGTATCTGAAGCGTTTTGCTTCTTATTTTCACGAGTTCGTTTCTCAGTGTATTTTCAAAGGATATCCAACGATTGAGGAGATCATTCTCCACCTTTTCGGACAAGATATTTTCGATATCTATCTTTGCCAGTTGAAGCTGAAGAAGATCCCTACAGGAGAGCCATGCTGTGCATTGCTCCAAGAACTCGGGATAAGGTAGAGGGGGTTCCTCATAAAAGTTAAGCGTTCGAAGACTGGAAAGAAGGTAGTAATATTCTATCATTGGGAGTTAGGACATCTCTTCCAGGAACCTGGAAAAGCGCGGATTGAGGGTTTCCCGCAGTATTTCGGCAATACCTTCAGGAGTAAAATCATAATGCACAGCACCCTCTTTTTCACCAATGCGAAACCCTGCCCCAATGGTCTTCAGGGGTTTGATGACAATACCATTTTTGAATTCACCCTGCAGGGAATCGTAGAGCAGATCCTCAAGTTCCCTGGCGTCCTTTTCATTTACCAGGATCTCAAAAGACCCGTTCTTATCCTTAGCTTCCCAGTTCTCGGTTATTTTCAAAATCATATTCCGCATCACATCCGGTCTCAAGGATGAACCGGCCTTTCGGTCCAGGATACGATCAAATAGACGTATAATTTCGTCATGGAGGCTCAGGATTAAATTTCGACTAACTTGGTTCATGGCCACCTCAAAGGCTTCCTGAGTTTTCCTGACCTCTTCCCGGGCGTTTTTGATTGAATGTTTCGCTTTCTTCTCAGCCTCCTGGATGATCAACTCAGCTTTTGCTTCGGCCTCGTCAATAATTTTCTGGGAGATCTTCTCCGCTTCCTGGAAGCCTTCTTCCTTTATTGTATCCAGCAATGACTGAATGGTGATCTCTGGCTCCATATCATTATCCAATAAATGAACATTTGGGTCACGAACTCGCGTTCGTGCTGAAAATCCATAACATCATGCCCCTATTAACCGATAAAACTGGGTTAAAAATGGGGTTGCAGAAGGCATATCCGTTTTTGACCCCGGTGGAATAACATGCCCTTTATTTCTCAATAAACCCTAACGTTGCATAAAATTTGAGTTCAAAACGGTATAGATTGGGTCAGTCCCACCAAAGGCGGGATTGAGCATTTTCAAGGACGAAAACGTAGTGCACATAGGATGAAGGTCTTGAAAATGGCCAATCGTTTCTTGATGGCCTGATATAAACCGAGCAAAGCGCTTTTGGACCAAAGATTTATGCAACGTTGGGGTAAACTTAAGACGCCCTGCCTTTTACGATCATCTCCCGGGCCCATGCCCTGGCATCCTCAAAATCCGATTCATTGGGATGACCTATTGCACCCTGAGCCTCTATGGCCCACGACCTATGTTCGGGCTTATTTATAAGCTCATCGATAATGCTTGATTTCACCTTTCCACGGCAACCGAAGGTTCCAAGAACGGCTCCCTTGGATGCCAGACTCGTGGCATAATAGAAGGCCTCTATGGCCAGCTGCCCCCCCCGAAGCGAGCCGTGTGTGGCGAAAAATGCCAATTTCTTGCCCTCAGGAATGCTTTTGATAAAGGCTTCCGCCTTACCGGGCACACTATGGGCTTGGACTGGAAACCCGCAAAAAATAATGTCGGCGTCTTTAACATCCTTCACTTCTTTGATGTCTAAAATCTCTTTTTCTGCATGTTCAATGCCTTCGTAAATCGCCCGGGCGAGCTTTTCCGTATTTCCTGTAGCTGAATAGTATGCAACCAACGCTTTCATTTTAGCCTCCTTGCCTGGAAATTAATCACCGAATATGTATATGATTTTTATGACAAATGCAAGGAATATCTTTCATCTTAAGGGCGATGTCATTAACTAAAGACCAATATTTAAGGTAGGGTAAAGAATTTGGGGATTCTTGAAGGTGCTCTGTCAATGAGGGCAATTAACGAAATCTGACAGTGACCCAATATTTGCGGTTTGTTGCGCCAAACGCCTGGCATTCGTCTCAGCGATTTCTTAAAATCCCAAATATTGGGTCACATTCCCAGTCAGGTTTACAGAGTGCCTTTAAGAACCCCCAAATTCGAAACCAGTTTTTTTTATGAGTTTTCTTAAGTTAATGACATTGATCCTAAGGGTGTTTAAAATTTGCGTTCAATACGATATAGATTGGATCAGCAAGGGCTTTTTAAAAACCATAGCAACTATACGACGTCAGGTCCTCTAAAATATCGGTGGAAAAGCCATCACTTCTAGCCGTTAAATGGCTCCGATGTATCATGAGCCGAAATTTGGATTGACACACAATTTAAATTTCTCCTATACTTTAAAAGCACAAGGGTTTGTTCATATTTAAAAAAGGAGTCAAAAATGTACCGATATAAGCGTCTTTTGGTCGGAATCTCCCTGAATGATCAAGATGGGACCTCTATCCGCTATGCCGCCATGATCAGCCGTTTGGCCAAATCAGAAATGATCACCTTTCTTCATGTTGCCAACACCACTGAAATCGATGAAGACGTGTGTGAAATATATCCGGAGTTAATGCAGTCATGTGATGGATCGACGACCCAGGAGATAGAAAATGTCGTCAAAAAATTCTATGATGGCCATCCTGACACACGGATAAATTGTGAAGCGGTTGAAGGCTCACCATTGGTTGAGCTGTTGAAACGAAGCAAAAAGGAGAAGGTTGATCTCATTATCATGAGAAAGAGAGTAGGAGACAAAAGCAGTGGAACGCTGGTCACAAAACTTGCACGCAGGGCGCCATGTTCCGTGCTTTTCGTCCCAGAGAGGGCAAAGGCCTGGTACAAAAACATCCTCGTTCCTATAGATTTCTCAAAGAACTCAGAGCACGCTATGGAGGTGGCTATCGCCTTCGCCCTGGCCAGCAAAATAAACGAGATCAATTGTCTCCATGTCTATAGTGTTCCGCCCGGCTTTCACAAGACCGGGAAAAGCTACGAACAGTTTGCCGAGATTATGAAAGGGCATGCAGAAAAAAACTTTAAGGAATTCATGAAAAAGATCGACCTCAAGGGAATTACCGCGGTCCCAAAATTTAGACTGGATAACAAGGATGCCAGGGGCATCTGGGAAGAGATGCTTGAGAAGAGCGAAATACACCTTCTCATCATGGGGGCCAGGGGGAGAAAGGCCGGCGCAGGTGTCCTTTTGGGGAGCGTTACAGAGCATTTGATCAAGACGACAACTGTTCCGCTAATGGCCGTAAAAGAAAAGGGAACGGGAATGGGTCTTCTCGATGCGTTATTCAAATTGTAACCGGTAACCCTGTTTTTCAGACCTTTACTGAATTTACCCCTGAGATTACAAATTCCTTCTTTTTCAGAAGGCAGACAGGTTTTTAGCACTCCCCATTTTAGAGAGAGAGGCTATCAATGATATTAAAAATGCCGTCGGGATCAAGGCTAATAATAACCAATTAGGGGTAGGCACCAATTAAGACTCCCACCAGCAGCTACACCACTTGTTAACCCTAAACCAGTCCGCTCTCCGCTCATGTGGTGATCTTCGCTCTTCCCAACTCCTCCTCTCGGCCGCGCCGTTTGCAAAATAAAGATAGTTATCCTCTCTACTGTATAATTCTTTGCGTCTGTCTGTGCCAAAACGACGATCAACATCAGAGCGATTCTCATCTGCCATTTCCCGACCTCCTTATCTGTTCCCTCTATACTTTAAAAACTTTCCAATCTTTAAGTCTTTTAAGTACACGCTAGACCACTTACTCACCCGCACCCAACCCGCCCGGCGTTCGCCCTGTGACCGGCGCTTTTGGTCGCCCCGCCGCTCAACCCCTCGATAGGTTAGCCGTGAAAAATGGTAGGGTTTGCGTCTGTCTTTAAGGGAGCGTCTATCAATACGGTAGAGATTTCGGGCTAACATGTCCCTCCCTCCTTGTATAAAAGTTAGGGGCTTCGCCCCATTTAGACATAATCGGTGGATTGTCTCCTAACACACGTTAACCGGTCAGGAGTGAGGCATGCACATTTTGAGGGGTTTCTCCATTGTAAACCTTCAGGATGGGGTTTAATGGACGAAAAAAACGCAGAATGACATATAAATTATAATAAAATAAATTAACTTGTATTTAACTTAACATTATTCTATATTCTAAAACAAATCATATTTAAAAGTAAAGGAAAATCTTCAGCACTCCTTGGATCCAACCTTATCTTATCCAAGTTCACTGAAATAGGTCCCGATGATTTCTCGGGTACATTTGACCGGTTGTTTTGATCGGTATAGACTGTTATCGTGAGAGAATCCCGCAACGATCACATTGATTCTCTTGATTCCCCTTACTGTTTTATCAATATCCATCATGTTTGTGATCAGTTTTCGCTCTTGAAACGATTTATCGTCAATTTTCAATGTGACTATGCCATTTTCACTGGATACACCAATAGTTGGGTTCAATTCCATTAAGGCTGCTTTAACTTCAGCAGCGAGAGCTATATCACATATCGACTTTTTAGATTCAAGGGTCGTTTGATATTGTCTAAATCCAATAACATGACATATGGTGTCAACCGCATCCGCTACTGTGATTTCCCCGATATGAAGAACCAGATCATATAGGCTTGGGTCCGACGGATCAATCCCGTAAAGCCTTTGACTCCACTTTCTTCTTTGCTCATCGATCTTACTTATGAACCGTTCGGCATCCCTTTTCGGGAGTTTATCACGTTCCATCACGTACCGTATGCGATCTTTCAGTTTGGCGGTGATCCGAACCTTGAGCGTACATGGAACATCTTTGACGAAACGGTGAAATGCAAAGCCATGATAGACTAAATTGTCTTTTTTTAAATGGCTTAATAGGGCTGCCTGGATATAGGCGATATATCTCTCTCTTCCGTGTGTAAACCGATTTAAAATTGAGGGCCCACCCTCAAAGGCATGAATCAGTTTTATCTCGGGGATGTTAAATTCCCTAGAATTCTTGAGAAGATTCTCTCGAGAGATACAAGCATATCCTAAATTTTTTGCTATTCTCTGGGCAATCTCTTTGCCCCTGAAGTATGAGCCTCTTGAGATCGTAATAATAGCCATCATCGACCTCCTTTGCAGCCTATAGCTGCATTTGGGCTTACTTGTGCCCAACGATTTATCTCAAGGCGTGATAGGCGCAGTTTGGTTTTTCTCAACCGGCGGTAAACTTTTACAGTGCGGAAACTTTGATTTTGAGATGGCGACCGTCAGTGTCTGCCTTATCCTACTCGGAAGCCTTCAAAGGGACATCCCTCCCCCTGAAGGCTGCGTATCGGCAATTTCTGAAAACCTTTTCGCAGTGATCGGAAAAAGCCTCGGAGGTTGCAAAATTTGAGAATCCGAATCATTTTCAATCTTTACTCTGACGTTGCATATCTTAGTCCTTCCAGGGATAACCGTTGAATGCAGGATAGCTGTGAATATTATCGTTGTCTATGCGTTAAGACATAAAAAATATGTGCGCCATTTAACATTTTCTGGGCTTTTAAAAAAAAATGGCGTTATGGCTGAGCTAAAAGAAGCGTAGCGGTTTAGCGATTTAAAAGAAATGGTATCAGGGCTTTGGGGGTCTCTTTTCAAAACGCTAAACGGTTACAAAAAAATTAATTACTGATTCAGGAAAATACTATTTTATTATATCAGAGGATAAAATAGAAAGACATTGTTTTACTGGATCGCAACTTTCTTCAAAATTGACAGATTATTTAATGTTTTCCCTGAACCAATAACAACATCAGTAAAAGGGTCTTCGGTGATGGTTACGGAGACTCTTAGCTTCTCACCAAGACAGACATCGAGATTTTTTAACATGGACCCGCCACCAGTCAAAACGATTCCCTTTTCCACAATATCAGCTGAAAGTTCCGGAGGAGTTTGTTCCAGGGCAAGGTGCACGGTTTCAACTATTGTCTCGACCTGATCTGAAATGGCTTCCCTTATTTCATCTGAACCGATAGTTAAAACCTTTGGGGCCCCTGTTACAAAATCTCTTCCTTTTACCTCAATATTCTCACTCTCCGCGCTGGGATAGGCGTTTCCAACGCCAATCTTGATAAGTTCGGCGGTGTTGATGCCGATCATAAGGTTGTGATTTCTTTTAATATGATAGAGGATGGCTTCATCCATCTTATCACCAGCGACCCGCACCGATTTGCTGCAGACAATGCCTGCCATAGAAATCACCGCAACCTCCGTGGTTCCACCACCAATATCCACCACCATGTTGCCCTTCGGTTCTGTAATGGGTAAACCCGCACCAATGGCCGCCGCCATCGGCTCCTCAATAAGATAAACTTCTCTTGCCCCTGCAGATTCAGCAGATTCACGCACCGCCCTCTTTTCAATCTGTGTAATTCCACTGGGAACACAGACAATGATGCGGGGCCTTAAGAATCTTCGCCGCTTATGCACTTTGTTAATGAAATGACGAAGCATTGCCTCCGTGATTTCAAAATCCGCTATTACGCCATCCTTCATCGGTCGTATAGCCACGACATCTCCAGGTGTTTTGCCAAACATCATTTTTGCATCTTTGCCAACCGCCAACACCTTGTTGCCCCTACCGTCTGACTTCCTTACAGCCACCACAGAAGGTTCACTCAAGACAATCCCTCTATTTTTTACATACACGAGTGTATTGGCTGTACCAAGGTCAATGGCCAAGTCACTGGAAAATATTCCCAGAATAGAATCAAGGAGCATGGTATTCTTCTCTCTTTAGTCGTGGTTTACAAAGTCTCTGTGACTATTTTATTATAGAAAGTGAATTCAATTTTCAATCACAAATGTACAATCGTATGATCTCCTCTGAATTCGTTTTTTTGGCCGCCCCCGATTTTTGCTAGAAAAACGTTAGGCGAAAGGTCGGTGTGTTTTTTTATAATGGTATGGATTTGCTGAATCAGGAAAGATGTCAAAAAGTAAAACAATCATGATACCCAGCACAATAATCAGAAATGGTTTAAGATCTCATCTAAAATTTTAAGCAACGGAATACAGATCTTATATATCTCTAAATCATAAACTCTTCAAATCATTATTTGTGCAGAAGAGGCAAACACGCCTTGGGCGATATAACCAAAATCTTTGGGACATGATCACTCGGATTGCTTTAAATTATGTGGACGGACTCATGTAATTTTGAAGCTATTCAAAACCTTTTCAAAGGCTTCCATGTCTCTATCGTTGTATTTTTTAACCTCAACACTATACCGTAGACAATAAAACCAATCTCCTTCCAAAAACCCATAAAAGACGGTCAGGAAATTCAATCCATCCCTTTCTTTATAGGTATATATCATTTTGAAGCCATTGTATTGGTTTACCCGTGTCTGAACGCACTCACTCAGGTGGAAAAACAAAATGCGGCTGTCTGACCTGATCTCATCCATTACGGTCTCAGCGGCTCTTTGGGGAGACATGTACCTGTTCAAGCTCTTTTTGGTGTGCTTGAAAGGCTTGTCTACACGACGCTGTTGAACGAGGATGTACTGTGAAAAAGCTCCCTCTCTTGTTAGCATGAGATATTCGACGCTTTTCAATTTTCGCCATCCCTCAGGTAAAGAAACAGTGAAATTTTGCCCATCTGATTTGAAAGACCCCCTTAATTGCCCTCCGCATGCGCAGGCAGTTATTAAAAACAGGATCAAAGATAATTTCTTCATGAGAAAACCTTTACATTATTTATTAATTACTTCTTTTAAAAGTTTTCCAATATTAGATGTGGCTTGTTTCTGATTGTTTATATAGTTTTCTTGAATATTTCTCTCTGAGTTTCCATTCAGTTTTCGAATAGAGAGCCCGATCCTTTTATCCTCTTTTGAGATGTTAATCACCTCAGCCTGTATCTCATTCTTAACCTGAAATCCCTCTAATGGATTGTCCGTTTTGCCCTTGGGTAATTGGGAGATGTGAATGAGACCCTCTATGCCCTCTTCCAGTTCAACGAAAAGCCCAAAGTCGGTGACGTTGGTCACGGTACCTGAAACCCGGGTGCCGGGTTTATATCTTTCCGGGACTTCATTCCATGGATCTGGTGTTAACTGCTTGATTCCCAATGAAAAACGCGCATTCTCCTTGTCAATGTCTAAGATAACTGCCTGCACTTCGTCGTTGTTTTTGTAAAGTTCCGAAGGGTGGTTTATTTTTTTGTTCCAAGAGAGGTCAGATATATGAATAAGACCATCAATGCCTTCATCAATACCCACAAAAATACCAAACTCAGTGATATTTTTTATCTTTCCCTCTATAATAGCGCCTATGGGATAATTTTTCGCGATGGTATCCCAAGGATTTGGCTCAAGCTGCTTTATACTTAAGGAAATCCGCTTTTTAGAAACATCGAGGCTTAAGACTTTGGCTTCCACGATATTGCCGACACTCAATATCTGAGAGGGATGCTTGATCTTTCGGGTCCATGACATTTCGGATACATGAACAAGACCTTCGATGCCTTCTTCCAACTCTATGAAAGCACCGTATTCCTTCAATCTCTGGATACGGCCGGTTACGCTTTTACCCACCGGATATCTATCTTGCGCCCCGCTCCACGGATCAGATGTCAACTGTTTGATTCCCAAAGCGACCCTTTCTCTCTCCCTGTCGAAGCTCAAAATCTTGACCGTTATCTTGTCACCCACTCGATAGGACCCTGAGGGATGTCCAACCTTTCCCCAGGACATATCAGTAATATGAACTAGCCCATCAATACCGCCAAGGTCGATAAACAAACCATAATCGGTGATATTTCTGACTATCCCTTCAAGGATCGCATTCTTTTCGAGCCGTTCAATTGTTTTTTCCCGTAGCGCTTTTCGCTCGGCTTCCAAGGCGGCCCGACGAGACAAGACGATATTGCCTTGGCGCTTTTCATACTTTATGACCCTGAAATCATGCTCTGCTCCCACAAGAGTTTCCAAATCCCTGATGGGTCTTATATCAGCCTGGGACCCCGGTAAAAACGCCTGTAGGCCAATATCGACAGAAAGCCCCCCTTTCACCCGAGAAATGATTTTGCCCCTTACCGTATCATGGTTTTTGTAGGCCTCTTCAACTTTATCCCATATTTTAACCCCTGCAGCCTTTTCCTTAGAAAGAATAATACGTCCTTCCTTATCCTCTTTACGCACTAAGAGGACATCGACTTTATCACCCACTTTGGCAGTCATCTGCCCCTCCAGGTTGACAAACTCATCGATGCGAATTTGGCCTTCTGACTTATAACCGATATCAACCAAAACAAAGTCCTCATCTATTTGAACGATTTCTCCATTGATTACCTTCCCCTCATGGATGCTTTTCAGACTCTCTTCATATAAATCCATAAAGTTATCATTGTTTTGATTGGTTTCATCGGTTTCATTGATATCCTCCATCATCTCATCAGCAAAGTTAAGACACACGTTTCCGGCTTCTGAGACCCGGTTATCTGCCATTTCGTTTATTCCTTTTACCATAGACCCAAATACCCCCGAGTTAGTTTTTTCGTTTCATTTTAGTTATTCGAACATAATGGTACAAGGGCCGCATTGCCCCAGAACTTAATCAAATAGAAGGGCATCTCGTCTCAAAGCGACAAGATGCCCTTTTTAACAAATGGATCTTCCACTCAGAACTGAACAGCTACACCTATAGAGGCGAGACCTTGATAGTTGCTTTTATAATAATATGTTTTTAGTTAAAATCAAGTTATTTTAAAATTGATTTAATCACCAGCTGCTTTTTTGGGGGATGGACCTCCAGACCTTTCATTCAAAAAGCCTAAATATTGTGATTTTTCCTCTCTCTGCTTATCCGGTTTGTAATATGGAAAATTTGCAACTTATCAGTAAGTTCGGGAAAAGATAGGTGCCTTGTGGGTCTATTTTCAAACTTACAATTCCGATTGACAATATCCAGGATTTTTGTTTTTCTGAATGTCAACAATCCAAAGCGTAACCGTCTTGGTTTTGCCATATGACGTGATATTTCTTTTCAGTCGACCAGATTTAACCGTTGGCGAAATGATGAACTTTGTTTATTATATTTCTACATTTAATAAAGAAGATATTGATGCTGATAAAGTGTTTTCCTTATCTATTGATCATATCATTCGCGAAACAGATGAAGCCTTGCTAATATGTGTTGAAAGAGTGACCTATGGGTCTTTTATAAAAAAGGAAATCAATATCTGGTTCCCGAAATCAGCCATTGCAGACGGGGTGGATCTACATATTAACAACAGAACTTCAGTAATTTATGTAAAAGGATGGTTTTTAATCAAGTTGATCGAGGGACAATACAAGTACGAGGCTTAACCCTCCGATCGCTCCCTATCTTATAAAAAAGGCACTCCAGCTCATCATTCGCTGGAATGCCCATTTTTCTTTCTAGACAGTAAGTTAGATTACCGTTACATTTGCCGCAGCAGGACCCTTTTTACCTTCTTCAATGTCAAAAGTGACCCGGTCGCCTTCTCTTAATGTTCTGAAACCACTTGCATTAATGCCTGAATGGTGAACAAACACATCCGCACCATCTTCTTGCTCGATGAAACCGAATCCCTTTTGATCACTAAACCACTTAACGACTCCTTCTACCATACGGCTGACCCCCTTTCCTTGATTTTTGCTCCTAAAATTCAGGTCGGCGTTCTGGTAAAAGAAATTATCCATGGAACATTAAACAACCCGCGATTCAACTAAATATTAGTTGTTCGAATATATTTTTGAAGCACAATTATTAATTTAATCATGTAAAACCGAATGTCAACGGACATCTTCCTTAAATGACTATTTTCTGCATTTAGCCATTCTCGAAAAAAGGCTCAGGGTATCAGTGACAGGGAAAAGATGGCCATATTGCCCAGGACATGGATGGTGATAGGAACCATTAGGTTCCTTTCTATTTCGTATGCCAAGGCAAAGATAATGCCCCCAACCATCTGGGTTACGGGAATCCCGGGAAAAATAGGATGGGCCATTACAAATATGGCGGTGCTCAGGATGAGGGCCACCAACACCCCCCATCTTCTTAAAAAGCCGTAAAGAATTCCCCGGAAAAAGACCTCTTCCGCAATAGGGGCCACGAGACCCCCAATTAAAAAATAAATAACGATTTCATCGCTTTTCCCTGGTAAGGGGGTATGAATAAGGGTTAGGGGGTCGATATCAACAAGAAATAAGGCAGTAAAGCCAAAAAATGTGACCAGGCCAAAGCCGGCTGACCAGATCAACCCTTTTTTTAAACCGTGGCTTATTGTGGATGGGGCCAACCCGATGGAAGACAGACCTTTCCCCCAGAAAATGACAATCCATATGATCAGACCTGTTTCAAGGACGCGAGCCACACCCAGGGTCATCATAGGGCCAAAATAACCCCTTGAAATAGCGACCCTCGCCACCTCAATAAAAGTAATGGCTGCAATGGATATACACAGGGTTTTTATTTTGATCTTATTTGCGTCCATCCAAGGGTCCTCAATGCCCTATAGGCATACCATTGTTCGTACCAGTGATCGGATATTTCAATCCGCTTTACAATCTCCCGGGCAATCCTCTTTTTACCCCTCTGACCCAGGGAATAAAAAGCCATACAAACCACGTTGGGGTAAGGATCGTCCAGAAATATCAACAAGTCCTTATATGTTTCAGGCTGCCTGCTTGCCCCCAATACCCTTGCCAGCCAGTACCGCTCAGGAATATTCGGGCTATTCAACATGTCTCTATAGGAATGATAATGACCGACTTCCAGCCCTTTCTGCTGTATAAGTTTTAATGCGGCAACCCTATCCTGCCAACGGGCGGATCCCATGGCATCCTGTAAATCTCTCTCTGCACCCTTTGCCCCTGTACCCATATGGAAGAAAAGCAGAAGCACCATACCGACTAAAAAACAAAGGATCCCGGAAATCACAGGGGTCGTCTTCGTCGCAACAAATAAACACAATATAAGATAAAATAGCGTGTAAAAAATAATATACAGGGTGATGGGAAAGCCTATCAGGAGTGAAAAAAAAGTGAAATGGCGAAACAGGCCATGTCTGTCTATCCCTAAAGAGAAATCTCTTAAAACCTTTGCTGGTTTCGCGAGAAAATCATCGAGTGACGCCTCTAAAATTGTCTTATCCTTATTTTTAAAACTCAGGATGTTATCCTGTTCCGAAAGGATCAGATCGACCCCTGCATTTCCATTTATACTAAGGTAGTCGTGATTGATGAGCTTTTTTTCCAAAAGGCCTATAAGTGTCTTTTTATCAATAGCTTCGAGGCTACAGGTTTTGAGGGTCTTCTGGTCTAAAGGCTTAAATACTTCCGCTGGATAGAGTGTATACTTATAATAAAAATCGTTGATTTTTATCCCGAAGCTATTTGAAAGCAGCAAATTGTCTCGGAGACTCACAAACAGTTGGCTGTCCGCCTGAGACCCCCATAAGACGGTCAACATGATGAGCGGTATAAGATGAACTATTTCTTTTAACCAGACCTTTTGAACTCTCCGGGCGGGCAGCCACCTCACCGTAGATACAAAGACGACAATGGGGATGAAAAAAAAATAGGACGTGACTATGGGACAGAATCCGTTTAGATTCACTCCCGCAAGCAATCCTGCCCAAGGAACCAGGAAGACTAACAGAAGAATTCTATTGCGAAAGAAAAGGCGGTCCCAGATCCAGGCCGCAGCAAGTGTGAGGAGGGAAAGTCCGGCACCCAGACTCAGTGTAAAAAAAACACCCCCGAAAAAGGCAGGGCCCAATTTCAGGAGACCCTGCATAATCTTTTGATTGGGAATGGTCAGGTAGCCGGCATTCCTGATACTGATGAGAGACTGGTAGAGCCCGGCATTGGACAGATAGACCTGTAGGGTGGCAATCATCTGAGCCGTAAGCAGTCCCAGGAGAAGCACTTTTGCAATGGTTAAATACCTGCTCATTTCATGACCTGCAAACGGGAACTTAGAGGCTTAGCCGATAACGACTCTATTCGTTCAGGTATCGTATTTTCCTCTGGGCCACGCGGGTCTCATTTTGAATGGCCGCAACATAAATTATTTCACCTCTGGCTCAACGCCCCCTTAGCTTTAAGGTATGACAATAGCACAGGCGGAAAAAATAACTGCTAATTGAAACGGACCTTTCATGGGACTTGGCCGCCTCAGGCGGGTTAAGGGCTCATAGGCCGTTCAGTGAAATGAAGCAAGTCCCATTTAAAATCGGGATTGCGGCCTTTGAAAGAAAGACCGCATGAGCCGACTATTTTTGCGAGCTTATTGAGATGTTACAAAGAACTTCATATACCACTTGACAAATCTATCTACACCCTCCTGAATTGTGATACTGGGTGCGTACCCGAAATCCTTTACCAGATCATCCACATCTGCCCAGGTGGCGGGCACATCTCCCGGCTGCATGGGCAAGAAGTTTTTTGTTGCATTTTTGCCGAGCGCCTTTTCAATGGCCTCAATAAATTCCATCAGCTCAACCGGGGAGTTATTTCCTATATTGTAAAGTCGATAGGGAGCCGGTGATCTTGATGGATCGGGGTCTTTCCCATTCCATTCAGTATCGCCTTGTGGCGGTCTGTCAAGCACCTTTATGACACCGGTTACAATATCGTCAATATAGGTAAAATCCCGTTTCATCTTTCCATGATTAAAGACATCAATGGCTCTTTCTTCGAGAATGGCCTTGGTAAAAATAAACAGGGCCATATCCGGTCTTCCCCAGGGACCATATACCGTGAAGAACCGGAGACCGGTAGTTGGGATGCCGTAAAGATGGCTGTAGGTGTGGGCCATCAATTCATTGGACTTTTTTGTGGCTGCATAAAGTGAGATGGGGTGATCAACATTATCCTTTGTCGAGAATGGATACGTATCATTGAGCCCGTAAACCGAACTGGAAGATGCATAGACCAGATGGTTGACGCCATGATGTCTGCAGCATTCGAGAAGATTAAGAAATCCTATGATATTGGCATCAATATAGGCATGTGGGTGGGTCAGTGAATACCGGACACCGGCTTGCGCAGCCAAGTGACATACCCCGTCAAAATTCTGTTCTAAAAATACCTGCTCCAGATCAGCCCGATTTTCTAAATTTATCCTCTTGAAACGATACGTGGGGTATTTTTCGCTTTGAACATAATCCCCTTTTTCTGCCCTAAAACGGTTTATTCCGTCTTTTTCCAAGCGACCGTATTTTATGTTAATATCATAGTAATCATTGATACTATCTAAACCAAGAACCTCGTCACCTCTCTGTGCCAGTCTTGAGGTGGTAAAGGATCCGATAAAGCCAGCAGTTCCAGTTACAAGAATTTTCATGGATTATCTCTCTATCATTAAAAAAATTAGGTCCAATTTAGCGCTTTGAAAGAACCATCAATGAATAAAAAGCCTGCGGGGGCCACTTTTAGCATTATTTTCAAATAGCCAAGCTTCTACAACCAATAAAAAAGCAGGGAGTCTATACAAATTCTCCCTGCCTATTGATCCGACATAGAATGTCATCCAGATCTATCCTTCACTGGACGCCATGAGGGTTCTGTTTTTATCCCAGTCCATCAAATGGTAGTAAGGATTAATGCGTTTCCCGTTCTTGCGTACTTCATAATGAAGGTGATAACCGGTACTTCGGCCGGAATTTCCCATATATCCGATGATCTCGCCTCGCTTTACGCGTTGACCTCTTTTTACTGCCGCCTTAAGAAGATGACCATATACGGTCTGGTAAGTTGAATCATGCTTTATTTTTACCATGAGTCCCATGGATCCCCATTTTTTGACAGAAATGACCTTCCCTTTGGCCGGTGCCATAATGGGGGTACCCTTCCATCCCGCGATGTCTATGCCCGGGTGAAACTGCTTTTTACCCGTAAATGGACTGATTCTCATCCCATAGGCGGATGATATCCACGATTTCTGGGGATCTACCGGAGAAATAGAAGGGGTGCATTCCATTTTCTCCTGTCTTTCCTGTAATGTAATGATCAACCGGTGCAGGTCTTTATCGAGTTGATTGATATCCTGATGGGAAAGGCTCAGGAGTTGGCCCGATTGCGAACGAGTAACGGGTTCCGGATTTGCTTCGGAAAAAACATTTGATGGAGGAGAAAACACCTGGGGTGAGACCTCAACGCCTCCCTGACCGATTTTCCCTTTTGCTTTGCCTTGCGGCTTCAGACCCAGAAAATTCTGAATAAAGACTGATTTTTCCTTAATTTTATTTAGTCTCTGGTTAAGAAATTTGACTTTTTGTTTTTCATCCGCCAACTGTGTTTTAGCCAGCTGATTTTCTTTCTCCAGCCATTGCGACCGTTGGGTAATCTGATGATGGTTATAAAAGCTCCAGGTTCCAACTCCAGCCCAGAATACCATGACCCCAACCACACCATAAAAGATGGGCCAGCAAAAGGAAGGTAAAGAAAACCTTATTATCCTTCTTTCAGGTGTAGAAGGCATGATAAGAACAGTGTGATATTTTTTCCCTACCATCATGTTCCTTTCTTTCTGTAAATCCAAATTATATCATAGATCAAATCTAATTTGCAAGGATTGAATCAAGTCTCTCCAGGTCATTAACCACCCGCCAACTGCCACCGCCTGCTTCTGTTCGCTTTTTCCAGTATTCAAGCCTTTTCATGTACTCCCGTGGATCCACGTTGTCACTGCGCAGCTTGGTAACGTTCAGTGCGACCACATCAAATCCCTGTATCTGAATGGGGAAATCGCGAACATAGCCTTTAGCAAGATCTTCCTTCAAATCTGAAAAAATCAAGATGTATTTATTTCCGGCGCCTGTCTCATTTAAATACTCTACCGCCTGCAAAATCCCCCCTGTAATATCTGTATAGGGACTTCCTTTGGCAGAGAAAATGAACTTATCAATTTTATCTCTAAAGACCCGCTTCTGTCCATTGGACATGGACGGGCGTTTATCAAAAGTCACTTTTTTGACAATGTCCTTCTCACTGAAACTTGCTGTGTCAATCCGGGCCACCGCAAGTGAGTCTCCTGGCTCCAATGTACCGAGAAGATAGTGAATAATGGCGCATGCCTTATTCAGTTCATTCTTGTATGTGCCCGAAGTGTCCAGAAGCATATATACGCCCTTTGAATGGCTGACCGTATCTGGACAACCACTTAACAGTATTCCCATTAAAAGAAGAATTATGGCAACAACACTTTTCTTCATGTCGTCTCCTTTTGTGTATTTATTTCAACCGGGTGTCTTCTCTCATCAACGGACTCTTTAACCATTTGAGATCTGCTCTGAATTAATTTTTCAATCCATAATGGAGGGAAAATCAGTATATCATATAAGTTCACCAGTAATTCACCCATATAACTGGCGATATTACCCGCCAAACGGAGCAGGAAGGCAATCCCTCGCAGCAGCCCAACAAGCACGAAACCCAGTACCGTTCGGGATGAGCTGATAAATGATTCCAAGGGAATGGCCACGAATGTCAAAGCAAAGGGAAGAATAAACCCCATGACCATCTGCCCGACTGTTGGAATCCAGCTATTCACTGGCTGAACCCCCTCTACAGCGGCAAGTGATTGTCTCAATGCCTGCATGTCTGCCGCAATCCGGTCGCGCATAAAGGCAAGCGCCGACTCAACACAGGCGAGGATCAACAGAATACTGAATGTAACCCAGATCATCCTTCTTCGCATTTTATCATCCATTGATCCGATTACAGGAAATAATTTTGTTATTCGCAGCGACTCCATCAGATAGAGCCCCATGGCAACCTCTACCAGAATGATCACCAGCGCAGCTACATTCGATGTCTTAAATTGTCCGATATAGCTCCCGCCTCCCACCATTTCTGACATGGGTAATGCAATCAAATTGAAGTTTATTACCGCACCCCCAAAGGCAATGAGCAAAACAAGGGCGGAGACAAAAAACTGGGTCATACTGGATGACGCCAACATCCGTTCCGCCCTTTTCGTCTTTGACCTGATCTCTTCATAGTCTTCCATTCTGTGATCGATAACCGTGGCACGCTCCTGCAGACCCGTTATCTTTTTGCCCACCTGGTCCAGGGTCTGCGTCATCTTGCGCCAATAGGGCATCATCTGCCTTAAAAGAGTATGGCGGGCACCCATACTCTTTCTGTATTCATCCATTGTGGTTTTATATTGTTTCGTGATTGATTTGTGGATCTCTTTGAATATATTCGCCACTGTCGGGTCATTGTTGAAGGGAATTTTGCCAATCGCCTTTACCGCGTTTACCCAGGTAGGTGGTGGCGGCGGTAACTCAGCACTCTCTCTGTAATCTTCGTCAATCCGGTTAATCTGTTCCGCCAAAGTATGCTGAAGCGCCGGATAACCGCTCAAATCCCGCTTGACAACCGCGTCCACTCTTTGAAATTCCCGTTCAATCAATCGCTCCGTTGATTCTCTTCCGGCAGCAAGCAGGACTTCCTTATTGCGGTTTACCAACCGTTCTTCAGCCAACAGTACGGATCTTGAAGCCAGTCGCATGGCATTATGCATAACACGGCTTAACGATTTGATGGCGCGATGAGCAGGGTACCGAGCAAGATACAGCATGACAATAGCAACCACAAACCATATCAAAATGGACAATAACGGATAGCCGGGCACAATATTAAGAAGATCTGTCAATGACATGATAAGCTCCTTTTCAATTAGGTGTCACCCTTTTTTTCAAGACCAATCCAGGGCTATTTAGCCGTTTACATGCCTGCTGTCTTGATAGGGCCCTCCATACCTTAATATCACCTACTGTTTTAGTTTCATTTACCCTGAAACAAGAGAAGACACTGAGGGTGTTTTCTCGAATCAATGGATAACATGAACATCAAAGACAATACCCTCCTAAGCTAAGCAATATTCATACCACACATAAAAATGGGCATTTTACGTTTATCATTATCTAGTGAATCATTTATACCCCGATTTTACACCAGGTATCATAGCGAGGCGAAGAAGGCCTTTTGTTTACAGAGAATTTGGGATGATTTTGACCCGAAGATATATTACCTATCGGGTGTGGACCAAAATCATGAAAGAAGCCTTAAAGGCACGGCACTTCAAACCGTAGTAGATAGTTGGTGCGAAATTTGATTATTATATCATAATTTATTATAATTAAATCCCAAATTTTCTTCAATACCCTCTCACGGCTCTATCAGCAAGCTTTTGAATATCTTGAGAAAGTTACACACCGGTAACCCTCTGCTTTTTCTCATGATTGCTATTGTTTATACCTGCGGGAGAAAACCGACCATCAAGGCAGGTCAAAGAAAAATTCAAGGGATCGCTCGGGCTCTTGGCCTGTCTTGTGTGGATTGCTTAATAAGGAGAGAAAAGATTTTTTAAGACAATTTAAATGGAAACTTTTAAAAAGATACTTTAGCCCCACAACAACACTAATGTCCAGAGTGTCATCACTGTTGAAATCATCAAATTTATCAGCATCATCTGATGCTAACCCGGTGATAGCATCAGTTCGCCATGGGTGGGATGAATAAGAGAGTTCGCTTTCTTGACCGTCCATGACAACATTCCAGTTGACAAATTCCCCATCACAGAGGGAAATGTCACTTAAGGACGCCAAACATATTTGCCTTGCAGGGCTTTCCGGTCCTTCAGCAAACACATGAAGTCCCAGAAAAAAAACCCCCATGAAACTCAGAAATGTAAATACAGCCAACTTTTTGATCATAGCAATCCCCCTTTTTCATAAAAAGCGCTATATCTTTACAATCCGATAAATCATGAAGAATGTTCAGGGCTTTATTTTTTTGACCTCCTCACAATGATGAAGCCCTTCGCCATCAAGAGCCTATAAACGTAATGATCAATATGTTCTGTGCACAGGCTGTGTGGAAAGCTAGATAACCTATATTGACCCCCCTATCTGCGAAATCCCATTTTCTTTACACAAAACAACCCAAAAAATGACCCATGTCCGGATGTGGCAATAAAGCACGAGCTATCCGGGATGTCACCACCTCCTGCCTGGACCGCTGAAAAATGATAGACCTTAATCTCTATTGCAGAGGGGTTGTTTTCATTGTGATTCACTCTGGAACCTGGCACCATCCATCCTTCTCCATCAGACTCCACATGACCCTCAGCATTACAAGCCCGAACCCACCTGTTTCCGCTGAACAGAAACACATCAACATCGCTTACATCTGGAACCCCTTGATACGGGATAATCAGTTTAACAGGCGTGTTAAACACATTGGGGGGCTCGAGATTCATGGGGATGCCCTCAGTTTCTTCATCGAGAGCGGGGATTTCATTTGTGGGTCCAAATCTTGGCTTCACAGGTTCATTGCTTTCGTAGATAATCTTGGCACCCTTGAGCTTACCGCTTGTAACCTTGATTCCTGCATTGTATGTGTATTTAGAGTCTTGGAGATCCGGATCTGATAAGTCCAAAGGCACCGTTTTTGGCGATGCAGCTTCTGCTGCGTTGTGCTCCGCTTCTGTTTCAATCTTTATTGAATAACTTTCCTGAGCCATTTCCCGGCCTGCGCTGTTACGAACATCAACCATGATATTGATCTTCATATCATAGCTGTAGTCTTCAAATCCATCCTCATTAAACCTGTCATATGCTACCCATAGTTTAGTGGCCTGTGTATCAGCATCTTCACTAAGCTTTATAACTCTGACAACTGAATTATCACCTAAATCCCTCGTATACACTTCAGAAATACCATCATCGACCGTAAATCTGACGCTCTCTGGATCCGTAATGTCTATACCATCAGCGTCTTCGATTCGCACACAAAATGATGTCACATTGGACACCCGGGTGCTGTCAAGAATCCCCGCACCGTCGTGAGGGATTGTCTCTACTATTTCAGGAACTGAGGGCTCTGAGACAGTCACGGTCACCTGACTCATGGTTGAACCGTCATCATTGGTGGCTGTTAGTGTATAGGTGGTGGTGGAAAGGGGTGAGACTTCAAGAGAACCGCTCTCCCGATTAACAGACCCAATATCTTTGTCAATGGTCGCTGAATCCGCATCACGGATACTCCAGGAAAGAGTTGCAGATTCATCTTCATTGATTGTGCTGGGGGATGCTGCAAAATTGTCGATTATCGGGCCTCCCTGATTGACTGTAACGGTTACTTCACGTGTGACTGTACCTGCGGTACTGCTGGCCGTCAATGTATAGGTGGTCGTCATTGTGGGGGCGTCCTGGGCTGAGCCACTTGTGGGGACAACATCATCAATCCCGTTGTCAATGGTTGCTGAATCAGCACCTGTAATATTCCAGGAAAGGGTGATAAATTCACCTTCATTGATCGTGCTGGGTGTTGCCGTAAAGGAATTGATCACCGGCGCTGTTCGTGAAAACTGTACCGTCACACTCCTGTTGGAATTCATGGTAACAGTGTTTGTATTTGCTTTAGAGCTGTCAGTATTGGTGCCGCTCCACGAGGCCACTCGATAACCGGTATCAGGTGTTGCCGTTAAGGTCACCACTGTTCCTTCATTATAGGTCTCGCTTGTAGGAGATATGGTGCCATGACCCCCTGTTACCGTGGCGGTCAGTTGATACTGTGTCGCCGGTATCTGCTCAAACTGTACCGTCACACTCCTGTTGGAATTCATGGTAACAGTGTTTGTATTTGCTTTAGAGCTGTCAGTATTGGTGCCGCTCCACGAGGCCACGCGATAACCGGTATCAGGTGTTGCCGTTAAGGTCACCACTGTTCCTTCATTATAGGTCTCGCTTGTAGGAGATATGGTGCCATGACCCCCTATTACCGTGGCGGTCAGTTGATACTGTGTCGCCGGTATCTGCTCAAAC
>Ga0272443_10002901_pt1 | contig 21028 bp, 23 predicted proteins | sample SSMAcet12_FD_193581 | JGI IMG/M metagenome (GOLD analysis project Ga0272443, IMG submission 193581) | Marine sediment archaeal communities from Little Sippewissett salt marsh, Falmouth, MA, United States - SSM-Acet-12 | ecosystem: Environmental > Aquatic > Marine > Wetlands > Sediment ... | reverse complement strand
ACGATCGATCGCATCCGTTTTAGATGAACTGCGCGCGTTTAGTCCGGAGCTGGAGATCCTGGGGGAGGTTCGGACGCCATCGGATCCATCCGACATGGGAGACGAGGACTCGCGGATCTACTTCATCTGCTCGAATGTTCCAGATGTCATAGATGCTGCGCAAGGAGTGTTCGACAGCGAGTGAACCGGTTGAACACGTGCAGGGAGCATTGGACGAGTAACCAATGCGTGCATGGAGATTCGACACGGTGGTCGTGTCGAATCGTGCAAGGAGTGTTCGACAGCGAGTGAACCGGTTGAACACGTGCAAGGAGCATTGGAGGAGTAGCCGATGCGTGGCCACTTCACACAAAAACTCTCTCTAAGGTTGCTGCAGGCTACAAACGTGCCAACAGCGGGAGTTGCTTCGGGGTGTTGATGTTGGTGAACGAGCGCAGGTCGGGGTCGGTTTGCCGCAGCACGTTCTCCGGGATCTCTCGAATCGCCACATCGGGGTAGAACGATGTCACCTTGAAACGCTTCTCATCCAGGGCACGCTCGATTGCCTCGATACAGGAGCAGGAACGACGATAGACAGCAAGAAGTGGTTCGTAGAAGCCGTTGACAATGGGCACGGCAACGTCGTTTTGGCCGATCGATTCGAGCAACGTGTGGACGAGTTCGGGCATCACGAACGGCATGTCGCATCCGATCACGAGACAGGTTCCGGCGGTCGCGGCGCACAAACCGCTGTAGATCCCAACAAGAGGGCTGCGCTCCGGCCGGACATCCTCGACGAATCGCATTCCGGCGGGGATCTCTCTTCCGCTTCGACCGACGAGCAGAGACTCGGCGAACAGCGGAGAGAGCCGTTCCGCGATGTGCTCGACAAGGGTCCCGCCCGGTGTCATCAGCAGATGCTTCGGATGACCCATCCGGCGAGACGCGCCGCCGGCGAGAATGATGAGAGATGATCGGGAATTGAGGTTCATCGTAGTCCGATCCGCCATCGCTGGCTGTACACATTCAGCCGTTCCCCGCGGACAAAGCCACACAGGCAAATCCCCAAACGATCCGCTGCTTCCACGGCCTGATACGTGGGGGCGGAAACCGCCGCGATGATCGGGATTCCGGCGTGTGCCGCTTTGACGACGAACTGCATCGGAACCCTTGATGTAACAACGAGCAGGCTTCGGCCGAAGTCGATACCGCGACGTAGCGCCGTCCCGAGAACCTTCTCGAGGGCGCAGGTGCGGGAGATGTCCTCAACGAAGATTCCATCGGAATCGGATGAGACGATGGCAGCCAAGTGGGTGCCGCCGGTCTGTCGAAACAGCTCTCCGTGATCCTCCGCGGAGCGTACTGCTTCGGAAACGCGGTCCGCCGAGACGGAAAACGACCCGCGAACACTTTCCGGCTCCGGAGATCGTGATGGAACGCGGATCCCGTCTGCCAGGGCGACGGCAATGATTCCCTCGTTGCGTTGAATCTCGACATCGGCGACATCGGCGGGAGCGGCGATCGCTCCAACAGCGAGAAGATGTCCGTAGACCAACTCACAGAGGCTTCCCGGAGAGCAGTCGGTCTCCAGAACTTGCTTGCCACCGACGAGGATGGTTACGTGTTGCTCCTGGATGAGAACATCGTCGGTGTCTTGCTGTCGCTGTCCTTCCAGGCGGCTGATGGAGAGGTTTCTGGTGGCGTGCATTATGTTGTGACGGGTCGGCGGTGGAGGAAGCGTCGCTCCACCGCCGACCCCGTGATTCTTACGCTTCCTTCTTGCCCTTGCGGACGTATGCGATCCAATACAGCGTCGCGACAAAGAACGCTCCGCCGACGATGTTGCCGATTGTTACCGGGATCAGGTTCTTGACGATCATGCCGCCGACCGTTAGGTTGGCCGTCGCCTCGGCGAGGCCTTGCCCCTTCAGAGCAAGCCCCATGGGAATGAAGTACATATTGGCGATGCTATGCTCAAACCCGCTGGCAACGAAGGCCATGATCGGGAAGAAGATGGCGAAGATCTTGCCGACGACCGTTCGTGCGGATGCGGCCATCCACACGGCGAGGCAGACGAGCCAGTTACAAAGGATCGCACGTGCGAACGCCTCAAGGAAGGTTAAGTTCACTTTGGCATTGGCGATCCCGACGGCGGTTGCGCCGACCCCACCGCCGTGGGTCTTCCACAGGCCGCTCCAGTACATCAGAAGGACCAGCAGCAGCGATCCCGCCAGATTGGCGAAGTAGACGATCCCCCAGTTGCGTAGCAGTCCCCTTGGCTTGATCTGCCGGTCCAGGACCGAGAGAAAGATGAGGTTGTTTCCGGTGAACAACTCGGCTCCGGCGATGACGACCAACATCAGGCCGACGCTGAACACGGCGCCCCCAATCAGCTTCGCAAGTCCCACACCAACGAATGCCGCAAGATCATGGGTGACGAGCGTTGCTAGTTGGGCACCGAAGCCGATGTAGACCCCGGCGAAAACGCCGAGAATCGACAGACGGATGAAGCTCTGTTGGGTCTTCTTCACGCACGCCGTGCGGGTTAGGTTATCCGCGACGGTCGCTGGACTCTTGCAATCAAACTCCATAGATCCGACCTCCTTACGATCGAACGGGCTGCTTGGCCTTCTCGATTTGGCAAGCCGCCACCTTGTATTCCGGAATCTTCGCCTTTGGGTCCAGTGCATCGTTGGTGAGACGATTTGCCGGCGCTTCCGCGAAATGGAACGGGACAAACACCGATCCTTCAGCCACGCGTTCCGTTGCGCGGACGCGTGTGGTGATCTCCCCACGTCGTGTGCGCACCGATACCCAGCCGCCATCCTCCAAGCCGAGACGTTTCGCGTCTTCGGGATGTACCTCGGCATAGCCTTCGCTGACGTAAGCGTTCAAAGCATCCACGCGGCGGCTCATCGTTCCCGTATGGTAGTGATAGAGAATGCGTCCGGTGGACAGAATGAACGGGAACTCGCGATCCGGAAGCTCGGCCGGCGGAAGGAAATCCACCGGATGGAACCGTCCAAGACCGCGGCTGAACTTTCCATTGTGCAGGAACAACGTTCCAGGGTGGTCGTCATTCGGGCAGGGCCACTGCAGACCATCCGGCGTCAGACGATCGTGGTGGATCCCGCCGTAGATCGGTGTCAACGTAGCCATTTCATCCATAATCTGGGCCGCAGAGCGATAGTGCATCGAGTATCCGAACTGCTCGGAGATCCTGCAGATGATCTCCCAGTCGGGAAGCGCCTCACCGGGTGCCTCAAGCACCTCGCGCAACAACAACACACGCCGCTCGGTGTTGGTGAAGGTTCCCTCCTTCTCGGCAAACGACGCCGCCGGCAAGACGACGTCGGCTAGCTGAGCGGTCTCGCTCAGGAAGATATCACTCACGGCGAGGAAGTCCAGAGTGCGCAACGCCTCCTCGACATGGTTCAGATTCGGATCGGAGACCATCGGGTTCTCGCCCATGATGATCATCCCCTTGACGGTCCCGTCCGCCGCGGCGTTCATCGCTTCGACAACGGTCAGCCCGACGGTCGGTGACAGCTTGGCGTTCCAAGCCTTCTCGAACTTCTCTTGTGCCGCAGGGTCGGTCACCTTCTGGTAGCCGGGGTACACGTTGGACAGGGCGCCCAAGTCACATGCTCCCTGAACGTTGTTCTGGCCGCGCAGCGGATTGACACCGGTCGATGCCTTGCCGACGTTGCCGGTCAGCAGCGCCAAATTGGCAACGGAGAGGACGTTATCGGTCCCGGTGGTGTGTTGGGTGATTCCCATCGAGTAGATGATCGACGAGCACGCCGCTTCGGCATAGATCCTCGCCGCTTCGCGAATCGCATCCGCGGGGATCGTCGTGATCTCTTCCACCTTCTCCGGGGTGTACTCTGAAACGACTGTCTTGAGGGCCTCGAACTCTTCGGTGCGCTCGGCGATGAACGTTTTGTCCTCTAGTCCTTCATCGAGGATGACGTTCATCATCCCATTGAGCCAGGCGACATCTGTTCCGTTCTTCTGGCGCAACCACAGGGTCGCATCTTTGACCAGATCAATCCTCCGGGGATCAACGACAATCAGTTTCGCGCCGTGCTCACGCACGGCTTTCCGGATGAGTGTTCCGATGACAGGATGTGTCTCGGTCGTGTTGGAGCCGGTCACGAGGATGCACTTGGCGAACTCGATCTCGCCGATCGAGTTGGTCATTGCACCGGAACCGAACGCCGCTGCCAGTCCGGCGACCGTCGATGCATGACATAGGCGGGCGCAGTGGTCGACGTTGTTTGTCCCGACCGCGGCGCGGATCATCTTTTGGAACAGGTAGTTCTCCTCGTTGGTACATCTTGCCGAGGACAACCCAACAATCGCATCGGACCCGTGCTGCTCCTTGATGGGAACGAGTCGCTCGCGGATCTCGTTCATCGCTTCGTCCCACGTTGCCGGTTCGAGCTTTCCATTGCGCCGGATCAACGGTGTGGACAGCCGCTCATCGTGTGTCATGAACGTGTGTCCGAAGCGCCCCTTCACGCAGGTGGAACCGTAGTTTGGAATCGCGTCCGACCCGCGAACGCGGACGATCCGATTGTCTGCCGTCCACATATCGAGTTGGCAACCCACTCCGCAGTAGGAGCATGTCGTCTGGACCTTCTCCGTCTCCCAGACGCGCGGTGGCCGCACGGGAAGCTTGTCGAGAATGGCGCCGGTCGGGCACAGTTGGACGCACTCTCCGCATCCATCGCACTCGGAGGTTCCCCACTCTCCCAAGCCGGCAACGACGACCGTCTCCAATCCGCGATTGGCAAAGCTGAGCACGCCCTTGCCTTGGATTTCCGCGCATGCCTTGATACAGCGTCCGCAAACGATGCACTTTGAGGGATCGTAGTTGAGCACTGGGGAGGACGTGTCCGGTTCGGGGAGAGGCCTCTCGCGCGATACGAACCGCCGGGTGCGATTATCGAGCCCGTACTGATAGGCCAGTTCCTGCAGTTCGCAAGCCCCGGAGAATTCGCACGTGAGGCAGTCGCAGTTGTGTTCGGAGAGAAGAAGATCAATCAGTGTGCGGCGCGTTGACTCGAGCTCGTCATCGAATGCAGTAACTTCGAGCCCGTCGGTGACAGGTACGGTACATGACGTAACCATACCCGGCCGACCAGCGATCTTCACGACGCACAGCCGGCATGCTCCAGACACACTGATCCGTGGATGGTAGCAGAGTCCCGGGATCTTGAATCCGTGATCTCGTGCCACCTGAAGCAGAATCTGCCCTTCCTCGGCCAGGATCTCCTTCCCGTCAATGGTCAATCGAATTTGTTCTGGCATCCTCACTTCCCCCTCTATTTGGCGGTTGACGCGGCGCCGGCTCCGGCGCTTCCTGTGACGAATTCGTCTCCGAAACGATCCAACGCCGTTTCAATCGGTAGAATCGGAGACTGTCCAAGCGGGCATAGTGACGTTTCACGCATCACTTCTGCGATTTCGCGCAGCAGGTCGACATCCTTGTCTGATCCGGTGCCCGACGCGATTCGATCGGCGATTTCGCACATCTGAGCGGTACCCAGACGGCAAGGGGCACACTGGCCGCACGATTCATGGCGGAAGAAGTGGAGAATCCCTTGTAGAACCTTCACGATGGATACCGTCTCGTCCATGACCAGAATGGCTCCCGATCCAAGAACCGCGGCGTACTCCTTGAGGTTGTCGAAATCCATCTTCACATCCAGCCCGTCGATGCCGACGAACGCTCCTGCCGCTCCACCGATCAGGGCCGCTTTAAAGGACTTCCCGTTCTTCAACCCGCCGCCGTAGTCGAAGACGATCGATCGGAGTGTCGTGCCCATCTCCACTTCGATCAGTCCGGGGTTGGCTGCGTGCCCAAGAATTGTGTACACCTTGGTTCCCGGGCAGCTGGGCGTTCCGAAGGTGCGGAACCAATCGGCGCCGCGAGCGATGATCGGGGGGACATTGGCAAGGGTCTCCACGTTGTTGACGACCGTTGGCTTGTCCCAGAGACCGACGGCTCCCGGATACGGAGGCTTCAGTCGAGGATTGCCGCGTTTGCCTTCCATCGATTCGATCAGGGCGGTTTCCTCGCCGCAGACATAGGCGCCGGCGCCCTTCTTCACGTCGATGTCGAAGCCGAAGCCTGTTCCAAGGATGTCGGGACCCAGGAGCCCCGCTCCGCGGGCCTGATCGATCGCGATCTGAATCCGGCGGATCGACAACGCGTACTCGCCTCGGATGTAGATGTAGCCTTGCCCCGCTCCGACGGCATAGCCGGCAAGGATCATCCCTTCGATCAGTCGATGCGGATCGCCTTCCAGGATCAGGCGATCCTTGAAGGTCCCGGGCTCACCTTCGTCGGCATTGCAGACGATGTACTTCTCCTCGCCGGATGCGGTGAACGACCACTTCAACCCGGTGGGGAATCCCGCACCGCCACGTCCGCGCAGCCCGGAAGACTTCACCGTCTTGAGCACATCCTCCGGACGAAGACTCTGCTCTGCGATGGTTGCGAGTGCTTCATAGGCGCCACCGGCGATGGCTTCCTCAAGGCTCTCAGGATCGATCCGACCGCAGTTTTCCAGGACGATACGTGCCTGATCACGGACAAGGCCTGTCGCAAGCGGCGGGCTCGTGGGTGCGCGTAGGCGCTCCACGAAGCGTCCTTTGAGAAGGTGCTCCTCAACGATCTCGTCTACATCCTCGACGGTTACTCCAGCATAGATGACGCCGTCGGGGTGCACGGCAAGAATGACGCCTGTTCCCGAGGCGCCAAGGTCTCCGGTTTCGACGATGCGAACCTCGCCGGCCAGGCCGTGAGACTCCACGGCTTTCTCCAATGCGGCCAGGACCTTCTCGGCTCCTGCGAGGAGCGACTCATCGTTGATCTCAACCAGTACGTGTGCTCTAGCCAGTTGCATCGTCCCTCCTCACGCGTGCGATGATGCTCTGAAGACGATCGGAGGTCAGGTTCCCGTAGAGCTCATCATCGATCATCATTGCAGGTGCGACGCCGCAGACACCCAGGCAGCTTGTCGTCTCTAGCGTAAATGCTCCGTCATTGGTGGTTTCTCCGGGCTTGACTCCAAGCAGGGAACTCAGTGCCGAGAGGATGTTCGTGCCCCCCATCAGCTGGCACGGGGGGGACTCGCAGACGCGGATGATGTGGTGACCACGTGGGACAAGGCTGAACATTGAATAGAACGTGGCTGTGCTGAGAACCTCAGACAGAGAAACGCCTACATACTGCGCTGCCGCACGTAATACCGCGGTGCTGAGATGGTTCTCGGGGTCGGCGTCTTGAAAATCGTGCAGGATGTCAAGAAGACTCGACCGATCGGGCGGGTATCTTTCCAAGATTTCTCTCACGTGTACCTCCTGAGTCATGTTCGGGCGTAGCGGGATCAAGTGTCTGGCAAGAGCTGTCTTTGTCGAGCCAAGCTGTGGCGAGTTGGATGGCGCGTTCAGCATGGTTGGAGCACCGTTCACTCAGCGGAGCGCCAACATCGAACCGAGACGCCGGAACGCGGAGCAGCCATGCCTCGGGAACCGCGGGACAGATGGCCTCCATCCAAGCGATGAGAACCTCGGGGCGAATGGTGTGACCGATCGGCACGGCGGGTGACGGCGTAAGGCGCTCGATTCGCGGCGCGTCTCCTTCCGCGTCTGCGTCGACAAACAGCACACGGGACGCTGCCTGAAGGCGATCGGTCCAATCGGGCGTCAATTGGTGCACAGTTTCGAGAGACACGTTCCGTGAGCCGGGGAGACGCGACACAACGTATGCACCCACGGCATCATCCCCGCGAAGCGTGTTTCCGATCCCCACCACGTAGTCCATTGTCTCCTACTCCGATCGTGGCAGCGTATCGACGATCTGCCCTTGAGAGTCGCGGATTGTCACCCGAAGAGGCATGTGCCCCACAGCATGAACCGAGCATGACAAGCACGGATCGAACGCGCGGATTCCGCCCTCGATCTGATTGAGGATCCCCTGGCTGATCTTGCCTTCGTGGATATTTCGCTGAGCGATCCGCAGGATGGATTCATTCATCGCCAGGTTGTTGTGTCCTGTGGAAACGATGAGATTGACCCACTCGATCAGTCCGTTGTCATCGACCTTGTAGTGGTGGATCAGCGTACCTCGTGGAGCTTCGTGGACTCCCACCCCCTCGTTGCTGTTGATGCCGGCTTCGGCTCGAATCCGATCGGAAAGGAGAGAGTCCTCGTTGAGGATCCGTTCGGCCCGCTCCAGGGAAGCGAGGATCTCCAGCAGCCGCGTGTAGTGGTAGTCGAACACCTTGCCGGAGAGGCCGCCGCACCTCTCGCGGAAGTCCTCCAGCTCCTCGTCGGCACGGGGAGTTCCGAATTGATCGCAGATATTGACGCGTCCCAGAGGTCCCACACGGTACATGCCTTGCGGGTACCCCATCTTGCCGTAAAACGGAAACTTCAGGTAGCTCCACGCTTCGGAGGCCTCGGTCACCACGTCGGCATAGCGGCTGGGTGCCAGCCCATCGACGAGGTTGGATCCGCCTGCGTCACGGAGGCGCAGTGTGCCATCATAGTGCTCCCACGTCCCCGTGTTGTCGCCGCTGACCAGTCCGAAGTACAAGGACGGGAAGTCACCGAGGCTGTCGCGCCACTCACTGGTGGCAAACGTTGTCTTCAGGGCGTCGAGTGTCTCGCGAACGGTATCGAACATCTCTGGGATCTGATCTTTCATCCATTGGCGATCTTCGCTCGTGAGCGCCTGGTTCACGCCACCGGGGACGGCCCACGCCGGGTGGATCCGCTTGCCGCCGAGCCGGTTGATGATCTCTTGCCCATAGGCGCGGAGCCTGACGCCCTTTCGAACAAGGTCAGGATTTGCCTGGAACAATCCGATTACATTCCGTTCCTCCGGATCGGCATCCCATCCAAGTAGCAGATCCGGCGCCGATAGGTAGAAGAAACTCAAGGCATGAGACTGGATGATTTGGCCCAGGTTCATCAACCGCCGAAGAAGAACAGCCGTTTCGGGAATACGGACCGCGAGAATCGCATCGCCGGCCTTGGCTGAAGCAAGGATGTGACTGATTGGGCAAATCCCGCAGATACGAGCCGTGATCGCTGGCATTTCCCACAGGGTTCTTCCTTCGCAGAACCGCTCAAAACCACGGAGTTCAGTGACGTGGAATTGAGCGCGGCTGACTTCGCCGGCATCATCCAGCGTGAGGGTGATCTTTCCGTGTCCCTCCACGCGGGTAACGGGTTCGATATGGATTTGCTTCATGGCACGTCTCCTCTTGTTGTCCTCTCCTAACCGAACTTGAGGTCTTCTCCGACGAGTTCGGGCGACTTCCCGTCGAGAAGAGCAAGAAGCGCCTTCCCGATGAGTGCTGCGGGTGGAGGACATCCGTGCAGGAACAAGTCCACCCGGATCACTTCATGAACCGGGCGAACTCTCATCAGCAGCGGTGGGACGTCCTCGGTGGGTAGTGTCCCTGTTGATGTGCGCTCGGTCCCATACACATCCTTCAGCAGCTCCATAGGAGTGATTCCGTTGCGCAGGGTCGGCACATTGCCTGTGACAGCGCAGTCGCCGAGTGCAATGATGATCTTGGAGCGCTCGCGGGCAAGCTTTGTCAGTTCGAGATGCTCTTCGTTGGCGATGGCTCCTTCGATGATCGTGACGTCGACCCCATCTTCGGGGAAGGTCTTGATGTCTGTCAGAGGGCTGTTCGCGAAATCCACTCGATCGGCGAGCGTGAGGAGGATCTCATCCAGATCCAGAAGGGACATGTGACAGCCTGAACATCCGCTCAGCCACATGGTTGAAATGCGTGTCTTAGCCATCACGGGCCCTCCTTTCGGTCAGCTCACGGATTGCCTCCGGGTGTTTCACCATTTCGGCGGTACAGGCACCCTTTGTGATGATTGCGCCGGTCGGACAGACCTCGACACACTTGCCGCAGCTGGTGCATGTCTCGGCCGAGCCCCAATCAACGTCAAGGTCGGTAATCACTCGTGCGCCGGAACCGCGGTCGGCGATCCCCCATGTGTTAGCTCCTTCCACCTCCGAGCAGACGCGAACGCAGCGTCCACAAAGGACACACCGATCGCGATCGATCAGGAATCGGGGATGGGAAGCGTCGATCCGATTGCGGGGATAGGCATACGGGACGTTTACCGAATGCATTTCCAATTCGCAAGCCAGATCCTGAAGCTCACAATGGCCGTTGGAGGCACACACGGAGCAGACGTGGTTCCCCTCGGCGAACAGCAGCTCCAAGATGGTTCGGCGCAGATGGAGGATTGTCTCGGTATTCGTCTTGACCTCCATGCCATCAGTGGCCTGCGTTGTGCACGAAGTCACGATTTGCCCGTTTGCCTCGACAATGCACAAACGACATGAACCCACGTCGGGAAGGCCGTCAAGATGGCACAGTGTCGGAATCCGGATGTCGTTCTCCCTTGCGATCTCGAGGATTGTTCTGCCGGGCGATGCAGTGACGGCCCGGCCATCGATGTTGATGACAATCGCTTTCACAGATCCTCCCTAGGCCAACCCGATTCCGGGACTCAATCGGCTACGGGTTGCCGTGATGTTTTGTGAATGGCATCAAACGGACAGACTACCTGACATTGACCGCATCGAATACACGTTTCCGCGTTGAGCGCGTACGGAGGCTTGCCGGGCTCGCCGGAGATCGCGTCGACGGGACACACCTTTCGGCACTGGTCACATGCTTTGCATGTTGCCGTGTCGATCTCATAACTGATCAGTTCGCGGCACACCATGGCGGGGCAGACTTTGTCCTCCACGTGGGCGCGGTACTCGTCTTCGAAGTGCTGAAGAGTAGACAGAACCGGGTTCGGCGCAGCCTGTCCCAAGCCGCACAGAGACGTTGCTTTGATCACGTCAGCCAGTTCATGCAACCTTCCCAGATCATCGGGATGACCTTGGCCTTGGGTGATTCGCTCAAGGATCTTCCGCATCTGATCGACCCCAATCCGGCAAGGGACACACTTGCCACAGGATTCTTCACAACTGAAATCGAGGAAGAACTTGGCGATATTCACCATGCAGCTGTCTTCGTCCATCACGATGACTCCACCGGAGCCCATGATCGTTCCCAGCTCCTTCAGAGACTCGTAGTCGATCGGCGTGTCCAGATGCTTGGCAGGGATGCAGCCGCCGGAGGGGCCGCCCGTTTGGACGGCTTTGAACGCCTTATCGCCCGGGATCCCACCGCCGATGTCGAAGATCAGCTGCCTCAGAGTGGTCCCCATCGGAACTTCGACCAGTCCTGTGTTGCACACATTTCCCGACAGAGCAAACACTTTGGTTCCGGGACTCTTTTCGGTACCAACGGAGCGGAACCACTCAGGACCGTGGAGCACGATGTGCCGGATGTTGCCCCATGTCTCGACATTGTTGATCAGCGTTGGCAGGTTGAATGCGCCGCTGGCAGAAGGGTAGGGCGGTCTCGGTCGTGGCATACCGCGTTTGCCTTCGATGGACTCTAGGAGCGCTGTTTCCTCGCCGCAGACAAAGGCGCCGGCACCGATCCGCAGCTCAACATCGAACGAGAATCCGGTTTCCAGGATATTGAGCCCGAGCAATCCGGCCTCGCGGGCCTGTGCGACGGCGATTTCGAGTCTTTGGATCGCCAGCGGGTACTCGGCGCGAACGTAGATGTATCCATGGTCCGCACCCACAGCGTAGGCGGCGATCGCCATTCCTTCCAGGATGGCATGCGGATCGCCTTCCAACAGGGATCGATCCATGAACGCTCCCGGATCCCCCTCATCGCCGTTGCAGACGATGGCCTTCTCCTCGCCTTGCTCCTGGGCGACGAACTGCCACTTCTTGCCGGTTGGGAACCCGGCCCCGCCTCGCCCGCGCAGACCGGACGATTCGATCGATGCGACGACAGCATCCGGCTTCATCTCCGAGAGAACCTTCGCCAGGGCTGCATAGCCGTCGGCGGCGATATACTCCTCGAGGTTCTCCGGGTCGATCCGGCCACAGTTGGACAACACGATCTTCTGCTGCCCCTCGAAGAAGGGGAGCTGCCTCTTCTTTTGCGCCAACCGCCGTGCTTCGGGGGATTCCCACAGAAGCCGATCCACCTGCCGGCCTTTCAGGAAGTGTTCCTCAACGATCTCAGCAACATCTGCGGGGGTCAGGCGGACGTAGAAAACGCCTTCCGGGTAGACGAGGACAATCGGTCCCATCTCGCAAGGGCCCATGCACCCGGTCTCGATGACGTGAACCTCTTCGTCGAGACCGTGAGAGGCAATCTGCCGCCGCAACTCATCTCTTACGTCCTGGCTGTGCGCTGAAGCGCATGCGGCTCCCGAGCAGACGAGAACGTCCAATCTTCGCTTCATGGCTCTCTCACCTCGATGACGAAGTCATCAATGGCTTGTCCGTTCACGACATGCTCAGCGACAATCCGCGCTGCTCTTTCCCGGTCGACGTTGCCATAAACGACGATCGGCTTCTCTTGAACGTGAATCTCAACCACGGGCTCCGAGGATGCAAGACCCCGACCGCCCGTCTGTGTCACGACCACGTCGGTGAGGCCGCGCTTCGCGATCTCATCAAGAAACGCCGCCAGCACATCGCGGGCGCCGGCGGCGATGCCGCTGGTCCCCATGCCAACAACGATTTGTACGCGAGCATTGCCTTTTCTCAAGTTCAGATCTTTGGATGCGCGTTCTCGGATCTTGCGCAGGTCTTCAAGCTTCATGTGCCCCTCCTATTCGATCGGCAAGGAATGCGTGGAGAAATCGAATCACATCAGGGTGTTGCATCGGGACGTCACCGAGCAGTTCCCGAATTTCCTGCGTGTCCAGTTCGAAGGATCGGTCATCATTGCGGTAGTCGATGCGAACCCGTATCTGTCCGCTGGTGGCGATGATGTCGAGAAACGTCGCCTCGAGATTTCCAAACGGCGGAAGGTCGATGTGGGACGCTCGGAACGTCGCCGTGATCGCCGTGCCTTCGCCGGGACGGCTCTCCAACGAAAACGTGCCGTCACAGTGCTCGGCTGTTTCCCGCAGAAGAGGGATTCCCAAGCCGACACACTTCGGGCATTTGGTCGAGTGGAACCCGCGCTCCACGAGAAGCCGTGTTTGCTCATCCATTCCTACCCCGTCGTCTCGAACGCGTACGATGAGAACATCCTTAGCGGTATCTCGTTGGACCGCAACCTCGATGAGAGACGATTGAGCGGTCATCGCGTTTTGCACCAGGTCCAAGATGTGCATGTCCAATTCCTCGATCATGTTTGGTAGTGTTGTAGAGCTTTGCGAACCTTCTCACGATCAAGGTTTCCGTAGACATCATCATCGATCATCATTGCAGGCGACAGTCCACATGCACCGATGCATCGGACCGACGTCAAGGTGAAACGGCCGTCCGCCGTGGTCGCTCCCATCCGAATATCGAGTTCGTCCTCGAGAATATCGATGATGCGGCTTGCCCCTTTTACATGGCACGCCGTGCCGAGACAGATCTTGATCGTGTGCTGCCCTTGTGGCTCCGTCCGGAAGAAATTGTAGAACGTGACAACTCCATGGACCTGCGAGAGCGGGAGATCCATCTTGTCGGAGATGTACGCCTCAGTACCCCGTGAGATGTATCCGAACAGCTCCTGCGCCTGATGAAGGACCTGAATGAGCGGTCCCTTGGTATGTTGGTGTTGCTCAATGATCTCGGAGAGTTGGGCGTAGGATTGGTCTTGCGCAGTTTTCACGTTCGATGCCCTCCTTCTGCGGACAGCCGAGGCAGGTTAGGGGAGGATCATCCTCCCATCGATGCCTGCGGCAGCCCACCGTAGCTCGCGCACGGAGATGGATTCGAGAACGATCGTCGTTGTCCTTTGCCCGATCTCGTCAAGGCTATGGGCATCCGATGATCTCAAAACGGCTACGTCTCCAAGAGAGCATGGAACCGTCTTTCCCGCCACCTCCACCAGCGCTGGCTGGAGATTGTCCGGGATAAAGCCGAGCTGCGCAATGATGCCAAACGCCTCTCGATCGACATGGGCGGGGACGGGAAGTCCGCCATGGTCGCGGATCAGATGGAACACGTGCTCGATGTCGAGCGAAAGCGAGTTGACAAGAAGCTTTGGCTCGAATACGAGAATGGTCTCGTCTTCATCCACGATGACCTGATCGCCGAAAACAAGAGGATCGTTGCGGCGATCGGGAAGATGCGAGTACGCCTCGGCGGCGGCAGCGCGACAGTGAGCGGCGTCGTCGAAGTACCCAAGGACATGGACTTCCTCTGCGGTCTGGAACTCGATTCCGTAGAGGAAGGCCAATCCATGAGCGTTGGCGACACGGGCAACGGTTTCGGCCATCGCGCAGGTGTTGTGATCTGTGATCGCGATCAGATCGAGTCCTTTGTTCAATGCGGCGGCAACGATGGCGCGCGGTGCCATGTCGAGACCACCGCACGGAGAGAGACACGTATGAATGTGGAGGTCGGCGACGAACCGCCTCACCGGGCGACTCCACGCATGACGGCGTACATACGCCCGCACACATCAAACGCAGGTTCCTGGCTGGAGAGCAGGACGATCCCCTGTTCCTCGGCCATCGCAATCACATCCTCGGTCGGGCGGACGCCACGTGCCAAGACGACGGCGGCGAGGTCGGTCACCTTTGCCACGGCAACGACATTCTGGTGTCGTTGAACCGTGACCCAGACGTCCCCGGGTTTCGCGGCGGCGAGCACGTCGGAGAGCAGGTCACCCACCAGAGCGCTGCCCACTTCGCGGTCCAGAGAGAGCGTGGGGGTCCAATGCTCGAGTGCCAGCTCGGTGCAAAGATCGCTAAGGTGAAGCGTCATCGTTCCTCCTGTCGATCCAACAGACGATCCGCGTTCCCTCGTCGATTCGGGATGAGATTTCGAATCGATCGGCGTTTCGCTCCATATTAATCAATCCCATCCCGGCACCGAAGCCCAGGTTGGCGGCCCAATACGGCGCGGTGGAATACCCGGGTGTCATCGCCAGATCCAGGTCTTCGATCCCCGGACCGTCGTCGTGGAGCTCGATCTCGATTTGCGTGTCGTTGACGGCGACGCGGAGCGTGCCGCCGTGCGTTGCATACAGGATGAGGTTCATCTCACCCTCAAACGCGATGACGCCGGCCCGGCGGGCAAGCTCCTCGCTTACGCCTTCTTTCCGGAGTTCAACCTTCAGCCAGGCGGAGGAAGTTCCGCCGTGTTCGATGTCGCCGGCACGCACGCTGTACGTTATTTCGCGCATCCGGATCCGGATCCGCTTACGGGACGGTTCTTGCAGGGACGGACGCCGTTTGCATACAGCAAACCGCACGATTCGAACATCGTCTTCTTCGTGCACATCACGGGAATACCGACACGCTGTGCGTAGGTGATCACCGACTGCGGCGGGCGTTTCCCGCGCACGAAGATAATGGCAATCACGTTGAGAATGTCCGCGACGCGGATGACCTGAGGGCTGATCGTTCCTGTGATGAGGGTGGTCCGCTCGTCGGTCAGCGCAAGGACGTCCGACAGCAGATCTGCAGCATAGGCGCGGTCGATGACCATATCAGAGACGTCCACACCTTCAAGCATCTCACCATTCAGCAGTTCCATGACTTCGGCGAACTTCATCGCACTCTCCCCTGCAGCTATGCTCCGAACTTCGGGCTCCAATTGCAGTAGCCGAAAAGGATCGGCAGCACTTGCCCGCTGAATCGGCACAAGCCTCCACGGGCAGCCTCTCGCTCGTGGAATTCTTGCGTTCCATCAGGCATTACGTTTGGTCCGGCAAACAGAACAGGAACCGGCTCGGTCGTATGATCGCCGAAGTCGATCGGAGTGGTGTGATCACCGGTGAATGCGATGTGGGTTTTCGACCAATCGAGCTGCTGTGCCAACGGGCCGATGAGTTCACGATCGATTCTCTCGATGAAATCCCGCTTCGCTTCCGCGTCTTGATCATGTCCGGCGTTGTCGGTTCCCTTGACGTGGATGAAGACGTAGTCGTATGTCTCAAGTGCCTTGCATGCCGCCTCCGCCTTCGCACCGAGGTTCGTGTCCAATCCGCCGGTTGCACCGTCGACATCCAGCTGGCACATGCCGCAGGCAAGGCTGACCCCTCGGTACAGCGCACCGCCGGCGATGACGGCTCCCTTCACTCTGTAGGTGGATTCCAGCGACTGAAGGTGAGGTGCGTCGGAGGCACCGCGAAGAAGCACAACGTTGGCCGACGGCTTCCCGGACTCCATTCGGGCTCGGTTGACGGGATGATCCTTCCAAAGCTCGAAACTTCGCTTGGTGATTTCGTTGACCGCTGCAGCCGTGACTCGAGCAGCCGCGTCTTCTATGACATCGGGGTTGGGCTTCGAATCAGGTGCTACGGCACCGACGGCGTGCGGGTCGTTCTCCGTGATCTGAGAACTCAGGCGGATGCTGTGTCCTCGGAGGAGCAGGGCGCCGCGATGCTGAGTGCTTGGTTGAAATTCGAAGGAAATCTTCGGTGATACGGTCAGCTTGACATCATTCAATACGGCTGCCAATTGGTCTTGTCCCCGGTCGATCCTCCCGGCACGACGGTCGGTGATCTTCAGACCGTCCGGAGTCTCCTCCGCTGTCGCCAGGTTGGCACGGAAGCAGATATCTCCCTGGCAAACATCCATACCGATCCCGAAACACTCGAATACGCCTCTTCCGGTGTAGACACGACGAGGATCGTAGCCAAGCAAGGACAGGTGGGCTGTATCGCTTCCCGGTCGCACGCCGGGTCCGATCGGGTCGACCAGACCGAGCGCCCCCCGTGAAGCCAGGGCATCCAGGTGAGGAGTGGAAGCCGCCTCCAGGCATGTCTTTCCAGCAAGGTCCGTTGGACGTCCACCGAGTCCGTCAGCGATGATTAGTACAGCCTTCATAAGTCTCCTCCTCGGACAGCACCCGTCCACCTTCCTACATGGGACCGCCTGTCTCGTCACCACGGCATCCGACTGTCTGCTGGGCGGGGTCAAGGTAGCGGTGTGATGCCAGGATGTCAAGGGCGGAAACGATGCGGGAGCGGTTGAGCGGAGAGGCGATCCGTGAGAAGATGGTGAAGCTGGCGAGGAGCAGGGTGCTCGCGGGCGTTCTAGAGGAAGGGAGCTGGATCGTCATGGACAAAGACACAAGCAGCGAAGACAGCAAGAACCGAAGCGAGTCAGGCGATCTCCATCGTCAACAGCTTGGCCGAGCGGATCGACCGAGCAAGCTGTCTCCTGGCCTGCATCGTTTCTACCAAGGCAAGCTGCGCACAGGATTGAAGTGCGTCGTGCGCGGCCTTGACGATTATGGAATCTGGTACACGCCAGGGGTTGCCGCTCCGTGCAAGGAAATCGCGGACGATCCGCGGAAAGCGCTCTGTTACACGAACAAAGCCAACGCCGTTGCTGTGGTGAGCGATGGGTCGAGGGTTCTGGGGTTGGGAAACATCGGAGCCAGAGCGGCGCTTCCCGTAATGGAAGGAAAGGCGTTGCTATTCAAGCAGTTGGGAGGCGTGGATGCGTACCCCATCGTGCTCGACACCCAGGATCCGGAGGAGATCATCCGTGCTGTGACGTGGATTGCGCCCGGCTTTGGCGGAATCAATCTGGAGGACCTGGCGACGCCGAAGTGCTTCCACATTCTCGATGCTCTGCGTGAGAAGCTCGATATCCCTGTTTGGCACGATGATCAACAGGGAACCGCCGCCGTGACCCTGGCGGGGATCCTGAATGCGCTTCGGGTTGTCGGCAAGCGGATGAGCGATGCATCGTTCTGTATTCTCGGTACGGGGGCGGCGAATCTTGCCTTCTTGCGGATCTTGCTGAAGCACAAGGGACATGTGGATCCGAAGCGCATCACTCTTGTGGACAGTCGTGGGATTCTCCATGGGGATCGGCCTGATGCCGAGGAAGGGTTGCAGGTCAACCCGACGAAGTGGCGGATGGCCGCCCTGACCAACGGAGAAGGACGGCGGGGAGGGCTCCGCGAGGCGCTCGAGGGTGCGGATGTGCTGATTGCGGCGGCCTGCCCGGGACCCGAGGCGTTCGACGCGAAGTGGATCCAAGCGATGGCTCCCGATGCGATTGCGTTCCTGCTTGCCAACCCGATCCCGGAGATCTGGCCGTGGGAAGCGAAGAAGGCGGGGGCTCGAATCGTCGGAACCGGACGATCGGACTTCGCGAATCAGATCAACAACTCCCTTGGCTTCCCGGGGATCTTCCGCGGAACGCTTGATGTTCAGGCAAGCACGATTACGGATGAGATGGCGATTTCCGCCGCCGAGGCGATCGCGTCAGCAGCGACGTGCAAAGGGCATGACATCTCGGCGTCGCGGCTTGTGCCCACGATGCTCGACACTGAGGTGTTTGTCGATGTGGCGGTTGCCGTCGGCGGAACGGCCATCGAGCAGAGGCTAGCCCGTCGGCCGCTGGCAGAGGAGGATCGGCGGAAGATGGCACGAAGGCAGATCGCATCCGCCCAAGAAGAGACGGCGATCCTGATGCGTGAGGGACACATTCCGCAACCGCCCGAGGAACTCGAGAGGAATGGGGAGTAAGAGTAGGCCCCTCTCAAGACGTTGGGTTGAACCGAGTCGCCATCGGCCTACAATGCCGAGGCAAACAGCAGACCGACTCCAACGACCCAAGTAAGGAGCGTCAACGTGAGCGAACACAGCCGAGACGAAAAGCGGGAACGCGAACGAATCGAGGAGAGATTTGTCCGCTATGCGAAGGTGGATACGGCAAGCGATCATGATTCCCCGTCGATTCCCAGCACGGAGAAGCAGCTGAATCTTCAGCGGATGCTGAAGGACGAGCTTCGAGATCTGGGGGCGGAGGATGTGCAGTTGACCGATTACGGCTGCGTCCTGGCGACGCTTCCATCAACCGTTGAAACCGAAGTGCCAACCGTGGCGCTGCTTGCACATGTGGATACAAGCCCGGACTTCAGCGGAGAAGGGGTCGAGCCGCTGATCATCCGCGACTACGATGGGTCGCCGATCACTCTCCCCGACGCACCGGAGAGGGTCCTCAACGAGGAGACGGCACCTGAACTCGCCGAGATGGTTGGCGAGACGATTATCAGCGCATCCGGAACCACTCTGCTTGGCGCCGATGACAAAGCAGGCGTAGCCATCATCATGACGCTTGCCGAGCGGCTCCTCTCCGATCGTACGACCCCTCACGGGCGTCTACGAATCTGCTTCACCCCCGATGAGGAAGTCGGGCGGGGGGTCGAGAACCTGTCCTTGGACGATCTCGATGCCGACGTTGCGTACACGCTCGACGGAGAAGCACGGGGTGAGGTCACCTACGAGAGCTTCTCCGCCGATGAAGCGGTGGTCACCATTGAAGGGGTGTCGATCCACCCCGGGAAGGCGAAGGATCGACTGGTCAACGCGCTGACCCTTGCCGGCAAGCTCATCAACGCGCTGCCGCAGCACGCCTACACGCCGGAGACGTCCACAGGGCGGGAGGGGTTCATCCATCTCTCGAGCGTTGAGGGAAACGCAAATCGCGTTGAACTACGGTTTATCTTGCGGGGCTTCGAACTCGATGAACTCGAAGGGTACGGTGACTTCCTGAAGGTGCTGGTCGATGCGCTTGCGAGAAGCGAGCCACGGGCACGGTTCGACGTGAGAACACGAGCGCAGTACCGGAACATGCGGTACTGGCTGGAAAACGACATGCGCCCGGCGGATCTTGCGGTTGAGGCGATTCGCCGCGCGGGCATGACCCCCAAGATTACGCCGATCCGCGGTGGAACCGACGGCTCTCAGCTAACCGAGCGAGGGCTCCCTACACCGAACCTGTTTGCCGGAACCCACAACGCGCACGGCCCGCTGGAGTGGGTCTCCCTCGAAGACATGGTCAAGGGTGTGGATGTATGCGAGCAGCTCGTGCGGTTGTGGGCAGAACAGGGTCGTGACGCGGGTTCGCAGGCGCGAACCTAGGTCGGGCAGAAGATGGGTGTGCTGGAAGCGATCATGCTTGCCTGCTTCGCGGCGAGCTGGCCGATCTCGATCATCAAGGCGCTTCGGACCAAGCAGGTTGCAGGGAAGAGCCCTCTGTTCATGCTACTGATCTGCGTCGGCTACGCGTGCGGGGTCGCCCGCAAACTACTCGATGGAGCGGATTGGGTCACGGTCCTGTATGCGTTCAATCTGCTCCTTGTGGCGGTGGATCTTGCGTTGTGGTTCCACTACACGGGGAAGAGCAAGAAGCGGCTTGCCGGACGGAATCGAAGCCGGCAGCGCGAACAGGCCTGAATTCCCTCGCCATTGACCGATGGTGGGTCCATCGTAGTACGCTACAAGGAAGCCCGCTTCATTGCATGGATTGAGCGGGCCGAAAGGAGTGACGTACGATGCCAAGAGTGACCCACTTCGAGATCTTCGCAGAGGATCCGCAGCGAGCGACGGAGTTCTATAACAACGTCTTTGGTTGGCGGGTGGAGAAGTGGAACGGCCCGTTGGACTACTGGCAGTTGACAACCGGATCGGGTGAGCCGGGCATCAACGGTGCGATTGCCAAGCGCGAACGGCCTGAAGAGAGAGTGGTGAATACGATCGACGTCCCCGATCTGGACGCGTACCTGAAGGTGGTCAACCAACATGGCGGACGTACCGTTGTCGAGAAGGTCGCGATCCCCGGCGTGGGTTGGATGGCGTACTGTGAGGATCCGGAAGGTAACCGCTTCGGCTTACTGCAAGGAGATTGAACGCGGTGATAGCGTTGAATCGTGCAAGGAGATTCGACGCGGTGATAGCGTTGAATCGTGCGTGGAGAATTGACAGCGTCAGTTCGGTCAATTCGTGCAAGGAGAATTGACAACATCAGTTCGGTCAATTCGTGCGTGGAGAATTGACAGCGTCAGTTCGGTCAATTCGTGCAAGGAGATTCGATCGCGAAGGAGCGGCACCGGGTGATTCGTCGGCGGGATGCTGCGAACGGGCCGATCACGAAGTAGACTCCTTGTTTCCGAAAGGAGGGAACGTGCACGAGCCCAAACAGCACCACGCACAGCCGGCCA
>Ga0272443_10002900_pt1 | contig 21037 bp, 20 predicted proteins | sample SSMAcet12_FD_193581 | JGI IMG/M metagenome (GOLD analysis project Ga0272443, IMG submission 193581) | Marine sediment archaeal communities from Little Sippewissett salt marsh, Falmouth, MA, United States - SSM-Acet-12 | ecosystem: Environmental > Aquatic > Marine > Wetlands > Sediment ... | reverse complement strand
AGCCTTCCCCTCGCACTGGGGACCATCGGCGGGGCGACAAGGGTTCATCCCGCCGCACACGCTGCCCTGCAGTTGATGCAGGTCACAACCAGCCGCGAACTGGCCGAAATCGTCGTCGCAGCAGGCATTGCCCAGAACCTCGCCGCATTGAGAGCGCTCGCCACGGAAGGCATCCAGCGCGGCCATATGTCGCTGCACGCACGGCAGATCGCCATTGCAGCCGGCGCAACCGGCGACATGATTTCCATGATTTCCAGTCAACTTGTCGCAGAGGGCGCAATTCACCTGGACCGCGCCCGGGAACTTCTGCGACAACAAACGAAACGATAGGAAGGCGTGCATGTCAGAACCAACCCATTCAACTCTCCTACAGCCGGTCAAGGACGTCGGCATTGCGGGATACGGCGCCTACGTGCCGCAATACCGGCTGCCCGCCTCAGAAGTCCGGCGCATCTGGAAGGATGGCGCTGGGGGGGTGCCGATCCAGGAAAAAGCCGTCGCAGGATTGGACGAAGACGTCGTCACGATGTCGGTGGAAGCGGCTCGCAACGCCATGAGCCGCGCCGAGATCAATCCACATCTTATCCGGGCGGTATGGGTCGGCTCTGAATCCCACCCTTATGCTGTGAAACCGACGTCGACCATCGTTGCAGAAGCCATCGGCGCTACGCCAAGCACACAGGCCGCCGACTGGGAATTTGCCTGCAAAGCCGGCACCGAAGCCCTTCAGGCAGCCATCGGTTTCGTGGGATCCGGCATGGCGCCGTACGCCATGGCCATCGGCATGGACATTGCCCAGGGTCGACCCGGTGATGCGCTCGAATACACCGCTGCCGCGGGGGGCGCTGCCTTCCTTCTCGGCCCTGCCGGCGAGAGCCTGGCCCGGATCGAAGCATCCTACTCCTACACCACAGACACACCGGACTTCTGGCGCCGTGCCTATCAGAAATACCCGGAACACGCCGAGCGATTCACAGGCGAACCCGCCTATTTCCACCACATTTATACTGCTGGGAAGACGCTGATGGAGGAGATGGATCGGACTCCTGAGGACTATCGTCATGTTGTTGTCCATCAACCCAATCAGAAATTCCCCATGCGCATCGCAAAGAGCCTGGGCTTCTCAGCAGACCAGTACACCACCGGGCTGCTCTCCCCGCGCATCGGGAACGTCTACGCCGGCTCCGCCATGATCGGCCTGACAGCCATTCTCGACTCTGCAGAACCTGGCGACCGCATCCTCCTCATCTCCTATGGATCGGGCGCAGGCTCTGACGCGTTGAGCCTGGTTGCAACCAAGGCGCTGCCAGAGCGACGCGAAAAAGCGCCCTCCACCGAAGACTACATTGCCCGCCGTATTGAAATCGACTATGCAACCTATGCCCGTTATCGTGGAAAGCTGGCACTGACGTGAAGAAAACCATGAAACCCCTACCAAATGACATCATGATCCTCGGCGTCGGGATGACAGCCGTGGCCGAACACTGGGAACGGTCTCTCAGGGACCTCGCTCTGGAAGCCATCCTGGAAGCACGCCACTCCGCGCCAACCATTCTTCCGGATGCCCTCTATGTGGCCAACATGCTTGCAGGCAGCCTTTCCGGCCAGACACATCTGGCTGCGCTCATCGCCGACAACGCCGCGCTTCAGGGCGTTGAAGCCGTGACCGTGGAAGCGGCCGGCGCCTCGGGGGGACTGGCGTTCAGGCAAGCGCTTATGGCGATCGCTTCCGGCCAGCTTGACAGTGCGCTCGTAGTCGGTGTTGAGAAATGCAGCGAACGGGTGACCGCGGAAGTCGAAGCTGCACTCGCCACATCGGAAGATGCTGACTACGAAGCCATACACGGTCTCACCAACGCTGCCCAGGCCGCACTCATCATGCAGCGCTATCTGAAGGAATATGACGCTCCTGCCGATGCACTGTCGATCTTCCCGGTCACTGCGCACGCCAACGGGGAGCACAATCCCCTGGCGATGTTCCAGCGTGCCATCGCCCCTGAGCGCTATGCCAAAGCAGGCATGATCAGCAATCCACTCAACATGTACGATGCTGCCCCGCTTGCCGATGGCGCAGCAGCCATTCTGCTTGCACGCAGCGACGCGGTCGCTGAGGAATTCACCCTCCCACGGGTGCGAGTGCGCGCATCCGCCGCGGCGACCGATGCGCTCGCCGTTCATGACCGCGACAACCCGCTTGTGTTTCACGCGGCCGCTCGAGCGACGGCAGCAGCCCTGCAGCAAGCCGGCCTGACACACGACGACATTGATTTCTTTGAACTGCATGACCGCTTCTCCATCTTCGCAGCGTTGAGCCTGGAAGCGGCTGGTTTCGTCCCTCAAGGCGCCGGATGGAAGAGCACCGGCGATGGCGCCCTTCCCATTCTCACTATGGGGGGCTCCAAGGCGCGCGGGGATACCGGTGGGGCGACGGGGCTCTACCAACTGGTTGAAGCTACACTCCAGCTCCAGGGACTTGCCGGAGACGCCCAGGTGGAGGGCGCGACGATCGGGATGACCCAGTGCCTGGGTGGAGCCGCCGCAACTGCCGTCACACACATTCTTGAGCGTGTGTGATTGCATCAGGCAGTAACTTGATAGTTCCTGAGAGGTCTGCTGCCCTACACTGAAGGCGCATTTTGCAGACAAGATGAGGTGAAGCATGGAAATCTCACGCCATTGGCGTCTCAAACACCAGCGTTATGCGCTGCAGGGTGAAATTTGCCCGCATTGCGATAAGAAAATCTTCCCGCCGCGCGATCTCTGCCCCCATTGCGGCGAGGACGCCCGCACCGCCTATGCCTTCAGCGGGCGGGGCGAAGTGTATTCATACACCCGCGTCAATCAGGCTCCGGCAGGCTTTGAGGAACAGGCGCCGTATACCGTCGCTCTCGTGCGCCTCGAAGAGGGTCCCATGGTGACCGCCCAGTTGACCGATGTGCAGGACGACCAGATCGAGATTGGCATGCCCGTGGAGATGGTCACACGCAGGCTTGCATCGGATGGGGAACGCGGCGTGCTGCTGTATGGCTATAAATTCCGGCCTATCCTGGGAACTGCTGCCTGAAGTATTGTTTCGACCTGACCAAAGCCCGCTTCGAGAAGCGGGCTTTGTGCTGTCTGGAGGGCAACCCTCCTTTGCTGGCACAGGTCTTGCAACCTTTGAATATGTCCATATGCCGCTTGACGCGCCCAAACACCTGTGCTAGGATGCGCGCTTGAGGCATGAATCGGGAAATCGAATCCCTTACTCATGCTAGGAGGTGCCCATGAGAGACCAGCGAAAACGCATTCTGGTACTCACAACCCTGTTCATCCTGGTGCTTGCGCTCACCGCGTGCACACGCTCCGCCAGCACCCCTCCGCCCGACGACGGAGAGGGGGAAGCGACGGTGGAACCGCAAAACGCAACCTCTGCAACCATGGAGGCTGTACGCGCGACCATCCTCGCACAGACCGAACAGGCTGGTGAGGCTGGTCCTGTCGACGAAGCAACGCCGACACCCGAAACCGCAGACGAAACGCCAGATCCAACCAGCGATGTTGTCGTCGTCGAGCCGACAGAAGAAGAACCGGAAACCGCCATGACGGAATACGTCGTCCAGGCCGGCGACTGGCTCTATCAAATCGCCCGGACCTTCGGAGTCGAACCCGAAGCCATCATCGAGGCCAACGACCTGGCTGACCCGGGTGCACTCGAAGTGGGCATGGTCCTCCTCATCCCTGTCGAATCCGAAACCACAACCGAACCGGACGGCACGACCACGCCGCTCGCCGGCGCCACAACGTATATCGTGCAGCCCGGCGACTGGATCTGGCAGATTGCCCGCACCTTCGGTGTGGATCCTGAAGCCATCATCGAAGCCAACAATCTCACCAATCCCACCATGATCCAGCCCGGGGATGAACTCATCATTCCGGCACCGTAGCGCGCTGGACGGCACATCGTACCATCAGGGCGACCACGCGTGGTCGCCCTTTTCTTCTTGGAGGCTCCATGTCCTACCCTGTCGTCAATCGTAAGACCATCTACCAGGGCAAGGTGTTCAACGTGCTGCGCGAGGATGTCACAGCGCCCGACGGGCATGTGATGCATCTCGACATCGTCGAACACAGCGGCGCGGTCGCCTTCGCCCCCATCGATGAACAGGAGCGTATCTGGCTCGTGCGCCAGTACCGCCATCCCGCCGGTCGCATGCTCCTCGAGATCCCTGCCGGCACGCTGGAGCCCGGTGAGGATCCGCAGGAATGCGTTGTCCGGGAATGCCGCGAGGAAATCGGCATGGCGCCGGGACATGTGGAAGCCCTGGGCGGCGCGTTTCTCGCCCCCGGCTACTCATCGGAGTACCTGCATTTCTTCCGCGTCGCCGACCTCCATCGCGCCCCGCTCACTCCGGACGACGACGAGGACCTTCAGGTTGTAAAAATGACCATGGGGGAGATGCGCGCGGCTATCGTCGACGGTCGCATCATCGACGGCAAGACGATTGCGGCTCTCACATTGCTTGAGCTCGCAGATTAACCTCTCCCTAGACGGGGCGCTTTTCCCTATGGTATACTACCCGTCCGCGCCGCCGCTGAGTAGGCGGCCGGTCGCATGTATAGCTCAATAGCAAGGTGGTTATTATGAGTGACGAAATCATTCGCTCGGTTGAGGCGCAAGTCAACCCCAATATCCCTGAACTGTCGCCCGGCGATTCCGTCAGTGTGCATGTTCGCATCACCGAAGGCACGCGAGAGCGCATTCAGGAATTCCGAGGCACCATCATCCGCATCCGCAAGGGTGGAAACAACGCCAACTTCACCGTTCGGCGCACTGCCACACATGGTGTCGGCGTTGAGCGAACCTTCCTGTTCCGCTCACCCCGCATTGAAAAGGTGACCGTTCAGCGCCGGGCAAACGTCCGCCGTGCGCAGCTTTATTATCTGCGCGACCGGGTCGGCAAGCGCGCCCGTCTCAAAGAGAAGCGGATGTCCTGAGTATCATCCCACGCATGTTTTCAGGTGCGGAAACGAGTTGCCGCACCTGTTTTATTTCCCATACACTGCTTCTTGACCAATGTGAAGCGAACGGTGTACTCTTCCAGACATGGATCCTCGACCTATCGGCATCTTCGATTCCGGCATCGGTGGACTGTCCGTACTGCAGGAAATCGACCAGCTTCTCCCCGGCGAAGATTTAATCTACTTTGCCGATCAGGCGCACCTGCCCTACGGCCAGCGCAGCCAGGACGAAATCCGCCGCTTCGCTCTCGAAATTACCCGCTTCCTGCTCGATCGGCAGTGCAAACTCATCGTCGTCGCGTGTAATTCGGCTTCGGCAGCCGCACTGACGGACCTGCGCGAGGCGTATCCACAGGTGCCCTTCGTCGGCATGGAGCCTGCCGTCAAGCCCGCCGTGGAGGCGACCCGCACCGGTGTGATTGGCGTTCTGGCAACGCCCGTGACTTTCCAGGGCGAGCTGTTCGCATCGGTTGTCGCCCGCTTCGCCGCCAATGTTCGCGTGCTCCAGGAAACGCCGCAGGGGCTGGTCAGTCGCATCGAGCGCGGCGAAACACATCACCCCGAAACACATCGCATCCTCGCTGAAGCGGTCCAGCCATTCCTTGAGCAGAAGGTCGACACCATCGTCCTCGGCTGCACACACTACCCCTTCATCATCCCTGCGCTGCACTCCATCGTCGGTCCTGACGTCACCATCATCGACCCTGCACCGGCAATCAGCCGTCAGGTGCAGCGCCTGCTGGAACAGCACGACCTCGCCGCGTCATTCGACGCGCAGGGCCAGAGGGACTACATCTCCAGCAGCGATGCAGCAACGCTGGCACGCCAGGTCGAACGCCTGCTGGGAACACCCGCCCACGCGCAGCATGCCCCCTGGTCCGGCGACAACCTGCCTCCTGCAGCATGAATGCCCATACAACGACAAAACGCCCCCCGCATTGAGCAGGGGGCGTTGATTATTCCCGACAACCGGCGCTATTCCTCTTCCGATTCCGACGCTTGCTCGATAGCCTTCGTGGATGTGCACACCACCGATGCGACACTGTCATCATCCTTGGTGTCCATCACACGCACACCCATCGTGTTGCGCCCGGAAGGACGGATTTGCTTGATCTTCGTGCGGAGGACAATCCCGCCGTTGGAAATGATGGTGAGGTCGTCGTTCTCATCATCCACGACGCGAGCGGCTGCGACCGGTCCGGTCTCCTTGAGTTTGGATCGCGACAGGGTGAGCACACCCTTGGTCGCCCGGTTCCGAGTGGGATATTCATCAAGAGCGGTGCGCTTGCCGAACCCGTTGGTGGTCACAACAAGCAGTTCCCCGCCCGGCACCACCACGCCCATGCCGGCGACATGATCGCCCCTGCCGAGGTCGATGGAGCGCACGCCTGCAGCGGGACGTCCCATTTCACGCACCTGCGATTCATGGAAGCGGATGGCCTGTCCTTTTTCCGTGACCAGGATGAGTTCATCCTCGCCGCTGGTCAGCTGCACCCAGCCAAGCTCATCCCCTTCCCGCAGTGAGATGGCAATCAAGCCGGACGGACGCACTGACTCGAAATGGGAGAGCGCCACGCGCTTGATTTTGCCATTCCTCGTCGCCATCGTGCAGTAGTCGGCTGCGCCGAAGTCCGGCACAGCGATCGCGGCTGTGACCCTTTCGCCCGGATCCAGCGCGAGTACGTTCACGAGGGGGATGCCCCTTGCGGTCCGATCGGCATCGGGGATCTGGTAGGTCTTCTCCGAATACACTTTCCCGCGATCAGAAAAGAACAGGATGGTATCCAGCGAACGTGCCGGCAAGAACATGGCCACTTCATCTTCCCCTCGCATGCGATGACCGGTGACCCCGCGCCCGCCCCGCGCCTGCCGGCGATAGGAGCGGTAGGCGACTCGCTTGATGTACATGCGGTCGGTGATGCTGATTAGCACCGCCTCGTCCTTCACCAGATCTTCTTCGCTGAACTCCTCGCTCATGTCCGGCATAATCTGGGTGCGTCGCTCGTCACCGTACGAATCGACCAACTCCTTGAGATCCTCGCGAATCAGATTGAGGACCTTCTTCGGATCAGCAAGGATGCCTTCGAGGTGTTTAATCGTCTCCTTGATTTCCTTGTATTCCGCCTCGATTTTTTCCCGCTCAAGCGCAGCCAGCCGCCGCAACTGCATATCAAGAATGGCCGTTGCCTGGGCTTCGCTGAGCTTGAAGCGTTTCATCAGACGTTCGCGCGCAACGTCAGCATCGGGCGATTTCCGGATGGTCTCGATGACATCATCCAGGTTGGCAAGGGCAATCAAATATCCCTCGAGGATGTGTGCTCTCTGGCGCGCTTTTTCAAGGTCAAATTCCGTACGTCGGCGGATCACCGTACGCCGGTGCTCGATGTAGTGCTGCAAGGCACGTTTCAGAGAGAGCAAGCGCGGCTCACCGTTGACAAGCGCCAGCATCTGCACGCCGAATGTCGTCTGCAGGGTTGTGTATTTAAAGAGTTGATTCAACACTTTCCTGGGCTGCGCACCGCGCTTGAGTTCAATCACGATGCTCATCCCGCGCCGATCGGATTCATCACGCAGATCGGAAATTTCCGACAGGCGGTCGCTTCGAACCAGTTCAGCAATGCGCTCAATCAGTTTTGACTTGTTAACCTGGTAGGGAATCTCGGTCACGACGATGCGGAAGCGGCTGGATTTCTGCTCTTCGATGTGCGCCTTTGCGCGGATGACAATGCGCCCCTTCCCGGTGCTGTACGCCTGTTTTATCCCGTCAGCGCCGATAATCTGGCCGCCCGTGGGGAAATCAGGACCGGGGACAAACGACATGAGCGTTTCCGTATCAACATCATCGATATTGTCGTAATGCTCGAGCATGTATTCAATGGCTGCCGCCAATTCCCCCAGATTGTGGGGGGGAATATTGGTCGCCATGCCAACGGCGATGCCGGAAGCGCCATTCAGGAGGAGTTGGGGAAGCCGCGCAGGCAGAACCTGGGGCTCCTGCAGCGAGCCGTCAAAGTTATCAACAAAATCAACGGTTTCCTTCTTGATATCAACGAGCAGTTCTGCCGCCATGCGGTCCATGCGCGCCTCGGTATATCGCATGGCAGCCGGCGGATCACCATCCACGGAACCGAAATTGCCCTGGCCATCAACCAGCATGTAGCGCATCGAGAAATCCTGCGCCATGCGCGCCATAGCTTCGTAGACAGCTGCGTCACCGTGCGGGTGGAACTTTCCGAGTACCTCGCCGACGATGCGGGCGGATTTCCGGTAAGGTGTGTTGGGACGGATGCCCATTTCATACATCGCGTAGAGGATCCGGCGATGGACCGGTTTCAACCCGTCAAAGGCATCCGGAAGTGCACGCGACACGATCACGCTCATCGCGTAATCGAGGTACGCGCCCTTCATTTGCTCATCAATATCGACCTGGCGGACATTGCCAATTTCCATAACGTCTTTCTCTCAAAGTCGTGTTTTTTTGGGAAAATGTACAGAAGAAAGTACCTTCAAATTATACCGCGAGCAGGCGATTTCCACGAACCGGCGAGGCACGCAAAACGCCGCCGCAAAGCTGCGGCGGCGTACATGCCTTCTACCATGCTTCAGAAAGGACTTAGAAGATCCAGAGCCTCTCGGTGACCACAAGACAGGTCGTTCCCAGCACCGCGACGACAGCAAAAATCATAAACGCCAGGATAAAACGCTGTCCTGGTTTCATTCCAAGGAAGTACGGCCCCTCTTCGACGGGCTCCTCAAATTCAAATTCCAGTTCGTCCTGCTCCTCCACCTCTGATGGAGAATCTGTCAATTCACGCAGGCTATCAAACATGTTTGACCTCCTGAAGCAACTCAACGACGTGTTCAGTGTAGCCCATTCTTATCCTCTGTCAACGTCCACCGGGCGTATCTCTCCAGTAGCCAGGCACACGCTTTCCGACCCGATGGTGAGGCGAGCCTGGCCTTCCGGGCTCAATCCGTCCAGTCGGCCGCGCAGGTTCTCGTCTGCCAGCACGACCGTCACCTGCTGCCCGCGAAAGGCCAGACGGGTCTCCCAGTCCTCGACCCACTCCGCTCCACGTCGCTCAAGCAGTCCCCGGATCTCACAGACGATGTCTCTCAGCAGTCCTGCTCGCTCAATCTCTCGTCCAGCCTCCCTGTCGACACAGGTCGCCGGGTAGCGCAGTGATTCACTGGGAGGGACCGACCCAGGGTGCACATTGACCCCGATACCGAGGATGAGGTGGCTCATCTCCCCGTCCTTCCAGGAAGCTTCCGCAAGGATTCCCGCGGTCTTCCTGCCATCCAGCAGCACATCGTTCGGCCATTTAATCTCCGGCGACAGATCATGCCGTTCCAGCGCTTTCGCAACGGCAAGGGCGCCCAACCCCGCAAAATACAGCGATGTGCCAGGTGGATCGGGCGACGGTCGCAGAACCAGGCTGAACGCCAGCCCGGAGCCCGGCGCGGTAATCCAGCGCCGCTCCAGGCGCCCCCGCCCGCGTGTCTGCTCGTCGGCCACGACCATCGCGCCATGCTTGATCCCTGTCAGTGCAAGGCGGGCCGCTTCATCATTGGTCGATGGCAACTGCTGGAAATAGTACAACGGCTCGCCCAGGTCTCCACAGGGGAGCAGCGCCCTGATTTCATCTTCTCGAAACATGACCTGATTGTACTGAAAGGTGCATCATCTGCGCCAGATTGTTTTCCTGCCTTCTATTCTCTGCTAGAATCGCCCCACAGGGCTACCAAATGAAGACACTCTGGGCACCGTGGCGTATGGATTACATCACAGGTCAAACACACGAAGAAGGCTGTTTGTTCTGCAAACGGCTGTCCGTGGAGGACAGCGTGGAAAACCTGATTCTCCACCGGGGAACCGCAGCCTTTGTCATCCTCAACCGTTATCCCTATACGAACGGGCATATGATGGTCGTCCCCTTCGAACACGTCCCATCTATCGAGATGCTGGACAGCAGCGTTCAACTGGAGCTCATGCAGCTCACCTCGGACACCATCAGCGTGCTCAGGGAGGTGTACGGCGCCGAAGCCTTTAATGTCGGCATCAACATCGGCGAAGCCGCCGGCGCCGGCGTGGCCGCCCATGTGCACATCCACATCGTGCCGCGATGGAGCGGCGACACCAACTTCATGGCCACAACTGCAAGCACACGGGTATTGCCTGAATCGCTCCATGAAACCTATGAAAGACTACGCAGCGCCTGGAAAAAACGGCAGGCAGGCTAGCGACTCCCCTCCACGCATCATCAGCCAATGAACAAGTCCCCCTCCTGGTCTTCCTTGAAGAGCAAGCCTGCAAACTGCTCGCATATCAAGCGAGGTGGTGTTAGGATACAGAAGATCTCGATTGATGGAGGAAGAACGTGCGTCGAATGGCTGCGATAACTCTGCTTGCGCTCGTCCTCTTCGGGGCAACATCGTGCTCCCGCAGGCAGGAAACGCCGAATTTAGAAGAGCAGGTTCTCATCGGAGAGCAGATCGAGGTTAACGTCGGACAAACGCTGGAAATCAGCCAGCGCGGGCAGCCCGTGCAGGGGTTCCTGTGGGAAATTGAGACACCCCCGTCCGAGATTCTGGAACAGATCGGCGAGCTGGTTGTCGAGCTTGATTCCGACGACATCAACGCCGAAGGCACGTTTACGTACACGTTTCGAGCGGTCGCAGCCGGGACAACCTACATCAAGATGATCTACCACCAACCGTTTGAGGATGATCCACCCTCGGGAATCTACGAGGCGACGGTCATCGTTTCTCCCTGAACTGCTGCCATCCTCGGCGGGAGCCCCTCCGAGCAAGGCAAGTCAAAGCTGGAGCATGCTATGGCCTTTCCGAAAGCTTTTTACCGTTGGCGCCCACACCCCTGGCACGGCCTTCAGGTCGGACCTAATCCACCCGAACTGGTCCACGCCTACATCGAAATCACGCCCTATGACCTTGTGAAATACGAAATCGACAAGGTCACCGGCTACCTGCGCGTGGACCGCCCGCAGCGCACGTCCTCCCAGCCGCCGACTCTCTACGGCTTCATCCCCGGCACCTACTGTGGAAGCATTGTTGGATCGCTCTCCGAGGACGCTGCCGAAGGCGATCATGATCCCCTCGATATTTGCGTCCTGAGTGAACGCCCCATCGACCGTGCAGAAGTCATCCTCAACGCGCGCGTGGTCGGTGGTCTGAAGGTCATCGATCACGGCGAGGCGGATGACAAAATCATCGCCATCCTCGAGAAAGACAATGTCTGGCGCAATGTGCACGACATCTCCGATCTTCCCACGGTTCTCGTAGAGCGGATGCGTCATTATTTCCTCACCTACAAAATGGTGCACGGCGAAACCAAGACGGTCACGATGGAAAGCGTGTACGGCAGCGAGCATGCCCTGTCGGTTGTCGAAGCTGCCATCAAGGACTACCAGGAAGCTTTCGGAAGCTAATCCTGACGAGCACCAAACCCTGAACATCAAACGGCGTCCCACAAGGGGACGCCGTTGTTTACAGATATGACCAGAACCTTGATTAGCCCCCCAGCGCTTCTTTGGCCCCCTTGGCTGCTTTTGCGCGCTGACGGGTGTCCAGAATGCGTTTCCGGATCCGGATGGCAGCCGGCGTGATTTCGAGCAGTTCGTCATCCGCAAGATATTCCAGCGCCTCATCCAGGCTCATCCTGCGCGGTGGAGAGAGGCGAGAATCAATCTCCTTGAACGACGAACGCACATTGCTGACATGGCGCTTTTTACAGACATTCACGCTGAGATCTCCCGGTCGCTGGTGCTCGCCCACCACCATCCCCTCGTAGACCTCCTCGCCGGCTTCCAGGAAGAGCAGGCCGCGCTCTTCGGCATTCTTCAGTCCGTAGGTGGTCGTGACACCCGGTTCCCACGCCACAAGAGAGCCCTGTGACCGTCCAAAATCACCGCCGCTGACCGGGCGGTAGCCATGGAAGATGGTATGCATGAAGCCTTCTCCGCGCGTGGCGCGCAGAAACTGGTAGCGGAAACCCAGCAAACTCCGGGTTGGGACCAGATACGTCAGGCGGACAGCATCGCCTGCATTATCCTCCATCTCCTGCATCTCTCCGCGGCGTCCTCCCAGCATTTCCACAATCATGCCCACAGCATCCGGCATGGTCTCAATGTAGACTTCCTCGTATGGCTCCAGCCAGCCTTCTTCGCCCTTCCTCATGATGACCTGAGGGCGGGAGACCTCGAATTCATATCCCTCCCGGCGCATGGTCTCAATCAGAACTGCAAGATGAAGCTCTCCCCGGCCCGAGACCAGAAAACGCTCGGCCGATTCGGTGTCTTCCACGCGCAGCGCGACGTTGGTGCGAAGTTCCTGGTAGAGCCGCTCCCGTACTTTACGTGAGGTCCCCCAGCGTCCTTCCCGTCCGGCGAAGGGGGATGTGTTCACCCCGAAGGTCATCTTCACTGTCGGTTCTTCGACAACAATCGTCGGCAGCGAATTCGGATGTTCGGGGTCTGCCAGCGTCTCCCCGATGGTAATCTCCTCCAGGCCGGCAAGCATCACAATATCACCGGCTTCCGCCCCTTCTACCTCCACACGCTCCAGCCCCTGAAACTGGTACAGGTAGCGGACGACATCCGGCGCGGCCTCACCATGACGATTGATGCGCACCAGGGGCATGCCGGCGGTGATGCGCCCTGCGTGTACGCGTCCGGTTGCTGTAATGCCGCGATAGGGGTCATAGCCGAGATTCGTGACCAGCATCCTGAATGGGGCATCCGGGTCCGCCAGCGGTGCAGGCAGATCCTCCAGTATGGCATGGAAAAGCGGTTTGAGATCCGGTCCCAATTCCGGGGTCGATCCGGCTCGGCCTTCCACGGCGTTGGTGTACACAACCGGAAAATCAGCCTGTTCGTCACTTGCACCAAGCTGGATGAAAAGATCAAAGGTCTTGTTCAACGCCCAATCCGGTGCGGCACCCTTGCGGTCGACCTTGTTAATCACCACCACAACCCGATGATCGAGTTCAAGCGCTTTCTTGAGAACAAACCGCGTCTGCGGCATGGGGCCTTCCGCTGCGTCGACGAGCAGGAGCACACCGTCGACCATGTTCAACACGCGTTCCACCTCGCCGCCGAAATCGGCATGCCCGGGTGTGTCGACGATGTTGATTTTCACCCGATGACCGGTCGCCGGATCGCCGATGGTGATGGCGGTATTCTTCGCAAGAATGGTGATGCCTCGCTCGCGTTCAAGCTCGTTCGAATCCATCACGCGTTCCATCACCTGCTGGTTTTCACGGAACACCTGAGCCTGCTTCAACAACCCGTCGACCAGGGTGGTCTTACCGTGGTCAACATGGGCAATAATGGCAATGTTTCTGATGTCGTCGCGTCGTGCGTTCATACTGACTGCTGCGGACCTTCTTCCTCTTGAGATATGTCAAGGACACAAACCGACCCCGGCAACGCGCCAGGGCCACACGACATCATAACAAACCCCCTGTGGTTTGAGAAGGTGAGCATGCTGGTTCCCCCGTGCGCCCCATGTATAATGTTCCAAACGGTGAGGTGACCTATGCGAACAATCCTTCTTTCCGCCCTCGCGATCGTGCTGCTGACAGCCTGCACAGCCGCTCCCGTCGACCCGGGACAGGCTGCAGTCGAGACCATGGTCGCAGCCACCCTGGCTGCCCTCCCGGGCGACCATGCCATTCCAGAAGAGGAGACGCCACCCGACTCGCCAGTCCCCGATTCCCCGGACACCGTCCCTGAACTCGTACTGGCGTATACCCTGGATAACAATCTATGGGTTACGGTTGGCGACGATGCGCCGCAGCAGCTCACTTCGGATGGGGACGTCTACTTCGTGATGCTTTCGGATGACGCCACCCGCATCGTGTACACCCGCAGTGACGATGAAACGCCACAAATCTGGCTGCACTGCTACGATCTCACCAGCGATTCCGACACACTTCTGCTTGACCAGGCCGACCTCGATGGCCTCTACGCTCCCGAGCCGGACGCCAGACTGACGCTCGACACCCGCAATCTCCAGTTCCTTCCCGGCTCCTATGACATCCTCTTCTCCACCCGGACTACCTACGAGGGTCCGGGATCCAGACCCAACGACGATCTCTACCGGATAAACACCAGCACAGGCGACCGTGTACAACTGCTTGGTGTTGATGAAGGCGGACGGGTTGCGGTGTCTCCGGATGGATCCATGCTGGCTCTCACCACGTCGAGCACCATCAACTTCGCCACTATCGATGGATCACCCATGGGTGATGTAAGCTTCACCTTTGAGCCCGTGATGACCTACAGCGAATATGCCTACGTGCCGCATGCCATATGGAACCCCGACGGGTCTGCCATCTACGCCGTCATCCCTTCCGAAGACCCCTTCGCTCCGGACGCCTCGGCACGCGTCATGCGTTTCGCGCTGGACGGCTCACCGCCGGACGTACTCCAGATTATCGCAGGCTCTCTGTTCATCATGGATGCCTTTGGGCTGCCCTGGGTTTCTCCTGAGACGACGCATCTCGCCTACCTGCAATCTGCCGGAGACGGCGGTGAACGTTCACTCACCCTTGCGCCCATCGATGGCGGAGCAACGACCTTTGTCGCGGAGGGTGTTCTGGAATGGTCCGGCTGGTCTCCGGAGGGGGACCGATACAGCTACCGCACGATCGGAACCGGGGCTACGCTGTACATTGCCACGTTGGGCGGTGGCGTGGAGGAGTTCCCGGATGGACGTTCCGTTCGCTGGCTGCCGGACGGCGCTGTCGTGATGACAGGCTATCCCGGCGACATGACGCTCATCCTGCACCGGGAGGATGGCAGCAACCAGCCGCTCGCCACCATCAGCAGCGAGCACATGGCTTATTACGTCGGCTGGCGCTAGACACCGGCCCCGAACACGAAGAATAAGGAAAGCCCCGGGCACTTCATCTCCCGGGGCTTTTATCGTGTGCGATAGGGGAAGGTCAGTCTTCCGGCACGATGGCATTGTACACGCCGGAGTAATCCACATCGCCCCAGCCCTGATCGATGGCGGACTGCAGCAAGGATTCAATGCCGCGCAAGCCCGCCCCGTCGATGCCGAGATATTCCGCTTCTTCCCGCGCCAGGCGCATGTCCTTCAGCAGGTGCCGCACCGGGAAATTTGGTTTGGAGAAGTCACGCTCCAGGAATCGCTCCAGTTTCTTGTCATAGGTCTGCGCATACAGTGCGCTTTCCCGCAGGATGCCCATGAACTGCTCCAGCGACAGGTTCTCCCCCTTCACGATGCCGATGCTGACGGCAAAGGAAGTAATCAACGAACCGATGAGCAGGTTCAGCGCCAGCTTGCTCGCCGCACCGGTTCCGGTGCCCCCGCAGTATTCCAATCGCGTTCCCATGCTGCTGAGAAACGGTTTCCACGTTTCAAACCGGGTTTCATCTCCCCCCACCATAATCATGAGTTCGCCTTTGCGGGCATGACCCGGATTGCCCAGAACGGGACCTTCCAGATAGGATGCCCCTTCCTCAGCCAGCCTTCGCTCACAGGTCCGGCTTTCCTCGGGCGAGATGGTCCCCATCTGGAAGACCATCTTCCCATCCAGAACGGCGAGCACATCGTCCGCAAGCAGCACCGTCTCAATTGCGGTGAAATCGGTCAGCATCATGACGACCACATCGCAATCCTTCACCGCGTCCAGGGGCGAATCCGCCACAACCGCGCCCAACGGCTCGAGCCGCTCGGCTTTGGAACGGGTGCGGTTGTAAACGGCAACCGGATAACCCACTTCCAGCAATCGTTCCGCAATGCCCGACCCAATCAAGCCCGTCCCCAGGAACGCAACCTTCACATCCTTCACTGCCATCATGTCGAGCCCTCACTTCCTCCGTTACAACGCAGCTAACAGTTCTTCCAGCAGCGCCTTGACCATCTGCGGGTTGGCTTTACCACCGGTCTCACGCATCGCCTGTCCGACAAACCAGCCCACAATCGATGTCTTTCCGGCCTTGTACGTCTCAACCTGATCCGGACTGCGGGCAATGATGGCTTCGAGAATGGGTCGCAGCGCGGAATCATCCGATACCTGTGCCAGTCCCTCTTTCTCCACAATGGCAGCGGGCGCCTCCCCGCTGTCCTCGACCCGCTCGAGCAGTTCCTTGCCCGTGTTGGTCGTGATGGACTTGTCGTTGACCATGCGGATGATGTCAGCCAGATACGCCGGGGTGAGCGTCAGTTCACCTGCCTTGAGATTGCGTTCACGCAGCATTCGCAGCACATCGTTCATCATCCAGTTGGAAACCGTCTTGGGGTCGCTCCCGTACGCAGCCACGGCAGATTCATAGTAATCCGACAGGCTGCGTTCCTCGGTCAGGATTTCGGCGTCGTAGGCCGGGATGTCGTACTCCTCGACAAAGCGTGCTTTTCGCTCCAGGGGAAGTTCCGGAAGCGCCTTGAGGATCGTCTCCCGCCAGTCGTCATCGATCACCAGCGGAAGCAAGTCCGGCTCACGGAAATAGCGGTAGTCCGCTTCGGTCTCCTTCGAGCGCATCTTGCGCAGCGTGCCGGAATCATCATCCCAGTCCAGTGTCCAGGCCTGAATGGTGCCCCCCGCTTCGACCTCCTCGATCTGCCGCTGGATCTCCACCTTGATCGCTTCGCGAACGTTTTCGATGGAGTTGACATTCTTGATTTCGGTTTTGGTATTGAGATGGGTTTCCCCACGCACCCGGATGGAGACGTTGGCATCACAGCGCAACTGCCCCTTTTCCATATCCGCCTCGGAGATACCCAGCCAGCGCAAAAGCTGACGCAGACGGATGAGGTACTGTGCAGCCTCGTCCGCCGAACGGATATCGGGGCCAGTGACCATTTCCACCAGCGGAACACCGCAGCGGTTGAAATCGATCAAACGCCTGCCCTCCGCGTGGACGGTTTTGCCGGCGTCCTCCTCCAGATGCAGCTTATGGATGGTCACCCGCCGCGATCCGCCCTCCGGCATGGGCACATCCAGGAAGCCGCCTTTTGCCAGCGTGATGTCGAACTGGCTGATCTGATAACCCTTGGGCAGATCCGGATAGAAGTAATTCTTGCGGGCGAAATACGATACCGGCCGGATTTCATCCGCATTCATCGCCGCTGCAAGCAGCACACCTTTTTCCACCACCTCCCGGTTCAGCACCGGCAAGACGCCCGGCAAGCCGGTGCAGACCGGGCAGATGTTGGTGTTGGGTGGATCGACCCATGAATCGGCTTTGCATGAGCAGAAAATCTTGCTCGCGGTGTTGAGCTGGATGTGCGTTTCCAGGCCGATCACGGCTTCATAGTCTGGCATAGCCACGTCCTTGTCCAGGTCCCGTCAATCCGGATGCCTTCCTGTCGGTACGCTTATTCCTGCACAGCTTCCACATCGATGCGGATGATGGAATCTTCCGCCGTCAACTCACCAAGCACATCCAATCCTTCGTCCACGTAGCCAAACACGGTGAAAAAGCCGTCCAGGTTAACGACATCCTGCAGCAGGAAGTAAATCTGGCTCCCGCTGGACGCGAGCGAATCCTGGATGAACCACATGCCGATGGCGCCGGTGGTATTGGAAAGCGAGAGCTCCGCAGGGACGACATAGCCGACATCACTGGCAATCTCATTCCCGGGAGAACCGGTCACGATGAAGATTTCCGGCTCAACATAGACAATGGGGAAATCATCGAAGTAGCCGAGGTTGGCCAGAACAAAGAAATTGTTCACCGTCATCGGCGCGGCCGTAGGGTCAAGCGTGATCGTGACATCCCCCTGTGTGGTCTCGACGTACGCGATATAGGTCTGTTCTGGATCGATGACCATGTCGGGCATGCCGGTATAGAGATCCTCGCGCTCTTCCACCGTCAGGTCTGCGAGCGGGCGTCCTTCCTCAAGCTCCGGACTGACCACATCGGTCTCGACGTCGGGCTCGGGGATGAGCGACTCCTCGATTTCCTCGATTGTCACCGTATAGAGCGCACTCCCCTCGTAATCAGGAGCTTCTTCGGGATCACGGGGGGTAAGCTCTTCAACCACATCCATGCCGTCCACCACAACACCAAAGATGGTGTGAACGCCATTGAGGTAGAGCGTGGGGACATACGTAATGAAGAACTGGCTCCCGTTGGTGTCTGACCCGGCATTGGCCATTGCCAGATACCCGGGGCCATCGAAGAGCAGGTCGAAGCTGATTTCATCCTCGAAGAAGTAGCCCGGGCCACCCATGCCTGTACCGGAGGGGTCGCCGCCCTGGGCCATAAAGCCAGGGATGACACGGTGGAATGTCGTGTCGTCATAGAAGCCCTGTTCGGCGAGGAAGATGAAGTTGTTGACGGTCACCGGCGCCTCGCTGGCGAGAAGTTCGACCTGGAAATTACCGGCCTCTGTCTCGAACGTGGCGAGGTAGATCGCATCGGGATCAATCGTCATTTCCGGGGCCTCATCCCACTGCATGAAGCCTTCCATGACGTCAACCGCCGGTTCCGGTTCCAGCAACTGGGTCATCGGGTCAACAGCGGACTCCGCCGTTTCCGGTTCCGGGGTTGGCGTCGCTGTGGGTTCTGCTTCCGTCGTTCCACAAGCCGCCAGCAGGAACACCAGCAGCAGGATGGCCATTGTCCTCTTCATTACCATGTCACATTCCTTTCATCAGTACAAACGGTTTGGTCGTGCGCCACGGCGCATCCGCCGTGCATCCTTCATAAGCCCGGCCAATCTGGAGCAGGGTGCTCTCCGAGAAGTCCGGACCCAGCAATTGAATTCCCATCGGCATCCCGTTTTCCGCCAGCCCGGCGGGGATGGACATCCCGGGAATGCCGGCGTGGTTGGCAGGGACGGTCAGAAGGTCGGCATATTGCATGAGGACCGAATCCCCGTAGACTTTTCCCATCATGAACGCCGTTGAGGGCGTTGTCGGCGTGAGCAGGGCGTCGAGTTTGTATTCGCCCTGCGGGTCAAAAGCGGTATCAAAATCGGCACGGATCATCGTGCGCACTTTCAGCGCACGCTCGTAATAGGCCTGCTCGTACTGCGCGCCTGAAACGTACATCCCCATCAGGATGCGCAGCTTGGGCTGCGCTCCGAAGCCATCCTTGCGTGTCCGGCGATACATCTCACGCAGTTCGTCCACGCCCTGCGGGTAGCGGTAGCCATATTTCACACCGTCGTAGCGGTGCAGGTTTGAGGCGGCTTCCACGCGTGAGATGACGAAATACACCGGGATGCCGTACTGCGTGTTCGGCATGGGTACATCGTCAACGATGACGGCGCCCTGTTCGGCGAGGATCTCGGCCGCACGCCGCGTGGCAGCTTCAATGTCAGGCAGCACCGGCTGCTCCCGCAGTTCACCAGTTTCGGGGTCGGGGTAGCGCAGGCGGAAATAATCCGGCGAGAGACCGACGCGCATGCCCTTCACGCCGTCTTCAAGCCCCTGGGTGTAATCCGGGACGGGAATGCGAGCGGCTGTTGAATCATGCGGGTCTGCGCCGGCAATCACATTCATCATCAGCGCCGTGTCGGTCACATCGCGCGCGACCGGGCCCGGGCAGTCAAGCGAGGAGGCAAAGGCGATCAACCCGTAGCGCGAGACACGGCCATAGGTCGGCTTCATGCCCACCACGCCGCAGAACGCAGCCGGCTGGCGGATGGAACCGGCGGTATCCGTTCCCAGCGAAAGAACCGCCTCGCCTGCGGCGACGGCTGCCGTGCTCCCGCCAGACGATCCCCCAGGGACGTAGGCCGGGTTCCAGGGATTCCGGGGTGCAGGTTGGAACGCGCTCGATTCGTTCGACGAACCGAAGGTGAACTCGTCCAGGTTGACTTTTCCAATCGTGAGCGCGCCGGCAGCCTCCAGGCGTTCGACCGGCGTGGCGGTGTACGGTGCGGTGAAGGTCTCCAGAATGCGGGACGCCGCCGTAGACGGTGTGTCCTTGACGCAGAAAATATCCTTGACCGCCACCGGGATACCCGCCAGCGGACCGGGATCATCGCCTGCCAGACGCGCCTTGTCGACCGCCTCCGCCTGGGCGCGGGCGCGTTCTTCCGTCACGGTGATGTAAGCGTGAATGCTATCGTCATCGCCGGGCTGCGGTTCGTACGGGGCCGTCGTCGGGCTGCGCCCTTCCACCGCATGGATGCGTTCCAGGGTCGATTCCAGAATCTCAACGGCGGATACATCGCCTGCCTTCAGAAGGTCGAGGAGTTCGTGTGCGCTTCGATCGCAGAGCGGAGTGGTCATGAGAGCTCCTCATTGGGGATGTCAGGGACGACGATGTAGCGGTCTTCCACGTCGGGTGCCTGCGCCAGGATGTCATCCACGTCCTCATACGTGTGGACCGCATCCTCTCGCAATGGCGGGCGTGCCTCGGGCGGGTAGGGCACGCCGTGCGATGTAATCGAGACATCCCCGGGGATGTCAATCGCCTCCAGTTCGGCAATCGCCTTCAACTGGCCGTTCAACTCCGCGTGCAGATAGGCCGCTTCCTCTTCATCCAGTTCAAACGCTGCAAGCTCGACAAGATGGTCGAAGACCTTGCGGGTCATCTTATCCTGCGTTTTTGCCACAAAGACCTCCCGAGACAAGATGGGTTCATTGTACCCGCCTCAAAAGGCATGGTCAAAGGTCGCATGCTATAATCCCGCAAAGCCCGCCTCCATGAGCGGATGCAGCCCATGACCGAGGAACCGACCGGACCACCCGAGATCCCGCACGAAGAGGAGACCCCGCAGCCACAGGACGCGGAGGGGGCATCCGCGCCGGACCGTCTCCACATCCATGTCGACGTGCCCGCCGGAACCCGGCTAGATCTCACCGTAACCCGCCTCCCGGACGACGACCAGCCCCGCACTGTGCACACCCTGGAGTTCACTCCGTCGGAGATTCCACAACAGGTCCATATCCGCGAAGGCGGTGTGGAGCTTCACTCCGCGTCCATGGCTCAGAGGGTGGGGGCCTGGTTCGTGCGGCCATACAAACGTTTGCAGGAATCCTTCGGCAAGAGCTCTCTTTCCATCGCCTCGGTCCTGTTCGTCCTCGCAC
>Ga0272443_10002899_pt1 | contig 21049 bp, 20 predicted proteins | sample SSMAcet12_FD_193581 | JGI IMG/M metagenome (GOLD analysis project Ga0272443, IMG submission 193581) | Marine sediment archaeal communities from Little Sippewissett salt marsh, Falmouth, MA, United States - SSM-Acet-12 | ecosystem: Environmental > Aquatic > Marine > Wetlands > Sediment ... | reverse complement strand
CAGGCATTGTCTATAACCCATCCCCTCGACAGCCAATGTGCCAGCAGGATCAAACCGATCATGACCAAACCGCTTGCGAGAACAAGCCCAAGTTTGGTCCACAAAGAGCGGTCATTGAGCCACCTGCCAACTTTCTTGTGGCAGGCACTGAAAGCCCATACCAGCAACCCGCCGATCAGCCAGCCCAGGAGCACATCACTGAGGAAGTGCACACCCAGGTAAAGCCTGGAAAGACCGATCAGGAAAGTCAGGATCAGGGCGACAACCGTGAACCAGCGCTTCTTGACCTCACATGCCAACCAACCCCAAACCGTCGCGGCTGTCTGGGCATGACCGGAAGGTAGCCCAAAAGATGTCTCATGAGAATATGCCTTCACAGAGTCGCTGATCCAATAGGGACGTGGGTTGTGGAAAAGCAATTTAAAGAATGAATTGACTGTATTTCCCATCAGGAAGATGATCCCCACACGTACGCCGATCATCTGGTCAAAACACCAGTACACCGTGGGAAGCAGCAGAACGAAGAACTGCTCGTATCCAACGGCTGTAATCATCGTCATCGGTATCTTGAGCCATTCTCCAAATCCTTGCAGGAACTGGTTAACAATGATCTCGATTGCATTTATCTGATCCATTAGGACTTACCTCCGATTCAAAATAATTTCAATTTGGAAACATGATAGATAAGAATATTTTAACTTAAGCTTGAAAGTAGGTCACAGTAATTGAGCTCTGTCCCATCAGCAAACTGGATATTTCAGGCGTTTATGTCTCAAGAACGGGAAAACTCTTCGTCAAATAAATGCTGGATGATTCCCTGTCCTTCGTCCAAAATCTCCGTCAGATGTTCCCTACTCTTGAAGCTTTCAGCATAGACCTTATAAATGTCTTCCGTCCCAGAGGGACGCACAGCCACCCATCCGTTCTCTGTAACGACCTTCAGGCCGCCGATATCCGCCCCATTCCCGGGCGCTCTTGTCAGCTTCTGTTCGATCTTTTCACCTGCCAGGGAATCAGCCCCGACCATCTCTGGTGTGATCTTCTTGAAGATCGCTTTCTGCTCAACCGTCGCTCCAGTTTCGATACGCCCTGAGAAAGCCTTCCCAAATCGTTCCTCCAAATCCATGTAGTGCGCAGCCGGGTCCTTTCCTGTCACAGCCAGGATTTCCGCTGCAAGCAGGTCCAGGATGAAACCGTCCTTATCCGTCGTCCAGGTTTTGCCATCCTTACGCAGGAATGCAGCACCAGCGCTTTCCTCGCCCCCGAACCCCAATGCCCCGCTGAGCAATCCAGGGACGAACCATTTGAAGCCCACCGGAACTTCATAGTATCCATAGCCCAGATACGTTGCCACGCGCTGCAGCATGGCACTGGTGACGACCGTCTTGCCGACCGCCACTTTTCCTGACCAGTTTTCCCTGTTCTGGAAAAGGTACCATACTGCCACAGAAAGAAATTGATTGGGGCTCATCAATCCACCCAATGGCGTGACAATCCCATGCCGGTCATAATCAGGGTCGTTGCCAAAGGCGATATCGAACCGATCCTTCAATTTGATCAACCCCGCCATGGCGTAAGGTGAAGAACAATCCATGCGGATTTGACCATCACCATCAACGGTCATAAAACTGAACTGCGGGTCAACCTTCCGGTTGACAACCTCGAGGTTCAGGCCGTAGGTCTCAGTGATAGGATCCCAATAGGCAATACCCGCGCCGCCCAAAGGATCAACACCGATCCTGATCCCAGAATCGGCGATAATTTCCATGTTCACCACATTCCTGAGATCATCCACATAGGGTTTGACATAATCATGTGCATGTGTTGTGGATGCCTTCAGCGCTTTTTCCCAGGGGATACGCCTGACCGCTTTCAGCTTTTCGCGCAGGATCTCGTTTGCCCTTTCCTGGATAGCCCGGGTGACGTTCGTTCCTGCCGGACCGCCGTCGGGAGGATTGTATTTGAAACCCCCATCACGCGGCGGGTTGTGTGATGGAGTGATGACCACCCCGTCCGCCTTCCCATCCTTGCGGCTTTTGTTATAAGTCAGGATGGCATACGAGATCGCAGGTGTGGGCGTAAATCCTAACCCCTCCTGGATCACAATCTCAACGCCGTTGGCCGCAAAGACCTCAACCGCTGTCCGCATGGCAGGTTCGGATAGGGCATGCGTGTCCTTGCCAATGAAGAGCAGTCCAGACACGCCCTGCCCGGCACGGTACTCTGCAATCGCCTGGCTGACAGCCAGGATGTGGTCCTCATTAAAAGCATGGTCAAAGGATGACCCGCGATGCCCTGAGGTCCCAAAGTGGACCTGCTGGGTTAATTCTTCCGGGTCCGGCTTATCAGCATAATATGCATTGACCAATTGGGAGATATCTACCAGTAATTCCTGCGGTGCAGGTTTCCCGGCAAGAGGGCTCTTCTCCATCTTTTTCCCTTCATACTAATAACGGCGTCTTTAGTAAATTATACACCAGGGGAATCTCCGAATTCGATTCAGGATGAAGATATGTCATGCACATGCTTAAAAACAGCCTGGTATTTACCCATACAGTATAATAATCGGGTTGTCTAAAATAAAATAATCAAAAATTGGATGTGATTTAAATCGACATCCTAAATTTAATGGAGAAAGTTATGTCAAATCAAGAAATCACAAACATCGAGAAGGATATCATCGTCACACTGGATTACGACCTGGAAGTGGACGGTGCGCTAATCGATTCTGGTCCGATCCAGTTCCTATTTGGGTATGGAAATATCATCCCCGGGCTGGAAAGTGAGATCGAAGGCATGAAGTTGGGTGAGGAAAAGGAGATCCTGGTCAGTGCAGAACAAGCCTATGGAAAGTACGATCCGGATTTAGAAATCGAGTTCCCATTGAGCAGCTTCCCTGAGAATTTCAAGATTGAGCTTGGTCGCCCCATGCGCTTGCAGGACGATCAGGGTCGCACCTTCACCGGTGTGGCAATTGAACTCTCAGCCGAGACGGTCAAACTAAACCTGAACCATCCCCTGGCAGGGAAAGACCTGCTCTTCAAGACAGCGGTCAAAGAACTGCGCCAGGCGACTTCTGAAGAACTGGAACGCGGACAGATGACAAGTGCCTGCAGTGGCTGTTCTTCAGGAAATTGCGGCAGCTGCGGATGATCCCCCGGAAAAACTGGAAAAGCCAGCATGACTATGCTGGCTTTTTTATTGCCTATTGACACTGAAATTTCAATTTTATAAGATAGTAGTAGACATTTTCTTAGAAAAGGAGTAAATGTTGGCAGAGTATCAAGTTCAACCATCGAATAAATCCAATTCACTGGCAATGATCGGCATGATCCTGGGAATCATCAGTCTGGCCATGATCCTCATGAGTTGCTGTGTGATCCCACTGCTCACCAGCATCCTCGGCACTTTCCTGGGAGTTGCCGCTCTTATCATGGGAGTGGTTGCAAAGAAACAAATCAGAGATCAAGGCATCGCTCCTTCCCAGATGAAGATTGCCAATGCTGCTTTCATTATCGGGTTGATCGGGACCATTCTTGGCTTTTTCAGCATAATTATTGCAATCATCACCACGCTTGTGATGACAGGCCCATTAATTGAGCAGCAGTTCGAGGATATCCTCAATCAATTGGAGTATTGATTTTTAAGCTCTGACGGATAATAATTAGTGACATTCTGACGTGCTAATCGGTTGTGCGTTTTGTTGACGCTGCATTTAGAGTATGTTAGAATTGCGTTCACTCGCCCCCATCGTCTAGCGGCCCAGGACGTGGCCCTCTCAAGGCCAAAACCGGGATTCGAATTCCCGTGGGGGCATAATCCTTTTAATGATGTTGACTAATGGCCCTCTCAACACCCATAGAGGGTGCAGGTGCCAAAACCGGGATTCGAACAAAGTGCCCTCAGGGTATTCCCGTGGGGGCATAATCCTTTTAATGATGTTGACTAATGGCCCTCTCAATACCCACGAAGGGCACAGGTACCTCTACTGTCATTGCGAATCCTCGTCAGAGGATGAAGCAATCCAAGGTTTTATCAATTAACTAATTTCTCCACCCTCAGCAGGTTTATTAATTTGTGCGATTCTGAGATTGCTTCACTTCGCTCACAATGACGATTAATTCTATGGCCCAATCGGATTATCACTGAACAGCAGTTCTCAGGCTGAACCTGTATAGTGGATAATCCCTTAGGACTTATTACAGAAAGTTTCTGTTTGTTAATCGACTGCGAACGTGATTGGCGTTTTAGATCCTGATCTTATCAAACAACCGCCCTAACGCCGGCATCTCGATTGAGATCGCTTCATCCGGGCACATTTCCTGGCAGCAGTAACACCGGATGCAGTGGGTATAGTTATGTCGGGGTGGTACCCCGCGCCCATTCAGGAATTGGACCGCTTTTGGCTCGACAGGACATACACTCACGCAGCGCCCACAGTGCGAGCATTTATCAGGATCAATGACCGGCCTCGGCGTCACCCAATTCTTAAAAAGATCCATATAGAATACCTGGTTTCCGGTCGTGCTGGTTCGCGAACGGTTGACATCAAAATCATCCAGGATCAATGACTCAATCGACTCACCAAGGATTTGAATATTTTCAGGCTGATAAATTCTGCGCTCAAACGCGACCTTTAGAGTCGGCACCAGCATTGGGTCCAGATTCATGATCCGGGCAGCGCAATGATCCAATGCGTGAGGATTGGTCGACATCAGGACCACACCCACCTGGCGCAGCTTGCCATTCCGCGGGCCATTGCCTTCCATCCCAATCACGCCATCCATAATATGTAATCGCGGAGATATAAATTCAGCCAGATCAACCAGCATTTCACCGAACTGCATCTCGTTCTGTAAACGCGCATGAAACGCAGCTTTCTGGACACCAGGCACACAGCCAAACAGGTTCTTGACGGCACCGGTCAGGCGTGTCAGGCCGTGGGTTTTGAATTTCGGCAGGTTGATAACATCATCAACCTCAAACAAGCCCTCAGCAATATGGAACTGCTTAATTAATTTACCCTGAGGGTTGGGTGTATCCACGCCTTCCACGAATTCAGAGAGCTCTATCCCCAATTTTTCGGCTACGGCACTCAATCCGGTTGAGTGTGCTGCCCCTTGAGGTGCACCAAAACCGGGTGAATCGCCGTAAAATAGTTTCACACTTTTTGAAATGAAGGCTTTCGCCACAGCTTCAAAGAAAGCAGGAGGTGTTGTGGATCCGCGCTCGGGATGATCTCCCAAGAGCATATTGGGCTTGAGCAATAGATTTTCTCCAGGCGAATAAAATTTCTCAATTCCCCCCAATATATCAAAGCCTGTCGCGAGCGCATCTGAGACGGATGAATAATCGCCACAGCGTACCAGCGCCACTCGATGATCCGGGCGCTGGCCGGATGATGGATGAAACATGAATAAAGCCTTTCAATAAATTAGACGTGCAATAAATATTTTTTATAAGTCACTATCATTAACACATCATTGAGCTGCTGGTTCCCAATCAACAATGCAATACTTTCGGACCAAAATTTTATTCCATTGTGATTATAATATGGACATGAGTCTATCATCATTTTCCCGTTCTGACGGTCGTTTATTCAATCTGCTTCGCCCTATTTCATTCACGCCTGACTTCGTACGCTATCCTGAGGGATCTGTCTTGGTCACCTGGGGAGAAACGCGAGTCCTCTGCAACCTCACCATACAGGAGGGTGTCCCTGCTTGGCTTTCCGGTCAAGGGCGGGGTTGGATGACGGCTGAATATGCCCTGCTGCCTCGTAGCACACAGACCCGCACCCAGCGAGAAACTCACGGCCTCAAAGGCCGGACACAGGAAATCCGTCGACTGATCGGTCGTTCTCTGCGAATGGCAGTTGACCTCGAAAAGATCGGTGAGCGTACCCTGCTGCTTGATTGCGACGTCATCCAGGCAGACGGCGGCACCCGTGTCGCTTCTGTTACTGGTGGATATCTCGCATTAGCGCTGGCGCTCAAACCACTCATTGAGTCTGGTGAGATCGCTGAAGACGCTATTAACCCACCCATTGGCGCTGTCAGCGTTGGGGTCGTTGATGGGCAGCCCATCCTGGACCTGAATTACCTCGAGGACAGCCAGGCAGATGTGGATTTGAATGTCGTGATGACCTCAGACGACCGCTTCATCGAGGTTCAAGGTACGGCTGAGAAAATGCCTTTTTCAAGTGACATGCTGGAAAGCATGCTTTCCCTGGCGCGGAAAGGCATCCGGGAGATCATCGCCCTTCAATCCACAGTGATCCAATCCAAAGAATAAATTCAAACAGTCTTCAAGAAAAAAACCCTGCGAATTTCCATCCGCAGGGCAATTCGATTCGGCAAGCATTTATTTCTTCCGCAGTGCACGATAAAGAATATAACCTCCCCCAATTAATAAAGCTGCTGGCCAAATAAAATTGATCAGGTCAGTCACACCCAGGAATACAAGCACACCGATCAAGAGCAGAACGGCTGCTGGAAACACTGCCCAGGTGAGTCGACCGGCTGGTTTGGGCAGGATATACACGAGTCCAAAGGTTGCAGCCAGACCCAGGAAGAAAATCCCACCGGTGAGTTCACTGCCTTCAGGGATCAAGGTTATGCCAGCCAGGGTCAGCAGCACTCCACCCGGGATGATAGACCACCAATGCCTGCGATGGGTGATATAGATCAACACAAATGCCAATCCCAGCATCCCCAAGAAAACTGCACCACCCCACAGGTCAACCGTGGTTTCCTTATATTGGTCCATGAATATGATGATCCCGATTCCCATCAGCACAAAACCAGGGATCAGTGCCCACCAGTGATCGGTGTTCAGGATAAACACCAACAGGAAGATCAATCCACCGATACCAAACATCGGCCCCACCAGCAGCTCCCAATCGAGCATGATGATCCCAAGATTGTCCAACAGAAATATCACACCTGCAGCAACCAGCAGCAAGCCCCCAATAAGAGACATAAAGACTCTTGGTTGTTTTTTCTTCATCTCATTTCTCCATTTCATCACTGTTTTTCATTCATCAGCATTATTATAATGGCTTCACAGATTTTATTGAATATATTTTCTATCCCCTTTCATCCTTGATCCGGTCACCGGCTTGTTTGGACTTAATAAATTGAATATTGTAAGATATATTCACAGGATAAAATTCGTTCCTCGATCCACAATTAAGGAAAGGAATATTCTAATGCAGGATCTTGTAAAAGATTGGATGATTGATCTGGTCGTCTACATTGAGCCCAACAGCACCGTCCTCACTGCACTATCAAAGATGCGCCGAAGATACCTCAACAGCCTCATCGTCAGTAAAACTGAGGATAATCCCGAACTTGGGATCATCACATCAACCGATATCTGTGATAAGATCGTCGCTCATGACCGTAATCCGGCGAAAATTAAGGTGAGTGAGATCATGACCTCACCCTTGATCAGCGTCACACCCGATCAAACCGTCTTCGAGTGCGCCAAAGTGATGCGGGAACACCATATCCATCATCTTCCTGTGATCGATGAGAGGAATCATGTGTTAGGAATGATCTCTGCGACAGATTTCCTGGTGGTAGCTGAAGCATTAGGTCATGGCGAGGGTGATCAGCATTTAAGGTAATCCAGCATCCGAAATATTTTAATAGAATTCTCCCTCATCCTACCCATTACGATTCATGCTATAATCAAAATCCGGGATGATATGAATGAAGCGCGAGTGGAACATCGATCTTTATTACTGGTTGCGCTGCTCTTTATTGGATTCTCTCTCTTGGGTTTTGTGTTGCAGGGATGTCAGAATGGAAGCTCATCTTCTGAGAATGAGTCCCTGGCTTCAGTAACAAATCGTGAAGCAACACCGGCACTTGCCCAGGACGCGACTCGAGAAGAGTCCATTACACCAACCCCAACAGCCACCAGTTCATTAACGAATGTCTATCAGCCTGTATGGGGGACTTTTCCCCCGCCCAGCATCGACCCGGCTACGCCAATTCCACCTCCGCTGACGGATATTGAGCTTTCTGATGAAATTTTGGTCTGGATCTTGCTCGGTACAGATTCAGAACCACCCTTTGCCGGGAGAACCCAGGCGATCCATTTACTTTTCATCCATCCGCGGTTTTCTAAAGCAAGTCTGATGTCCATCCCCGGCAACCTGTACGTTTACATTCCCGGTTACACCATGCAGCGTCTCAACACCGCTTATGCTTTAGGTGGGATCGAGACTCTGCGGGAAACACTGGCTTATAACTTTGGCATTACCCCCAGCAGGTTTGTCCTCGCCCATCCTGGTGATTTCCAATGGCTTGTGGATGACATCGGCACCATTGACGTGACGGTCTTTTATCCCATGCCGCAGGCTTGCGGCGGCATACATGCCGGGCAAGTCACAATGGACGGCTCTATGGCCCTTTGTTATGCTTCCTATCTTGAGGGTATGGATGAGGTCAGCCGCATGAGCAGGCAGCAGCAGCTCCTGCAGGTGATCTTCCGCAAGCTCACTCACGATGGAAATCTCACATTACTGCCGCTCCTCTATGCCAGCTACGAAGGATGGGTTAAGACCGATCTTTCGTTGCTGGAATTGATGGCACACATACCACTGGCGCTGAAATTAGCGGACCCTGACAGGATCAGCTACTACATGATCGGAGAAGATCAATTCGACCTTTGGGAGGTCCCGGGATACAGTCAAGCCCAGGTTCTCCTGCCAGATCAGGAAAGCATCAAAGCGCTGCTCCAACAAGCCATTGATGACGTCATGGTTCCAGCACCGCTGACCAACCAGGTTCAAACGTTGGAAGCACAACTCACCAATGCATTCCTGGCCACCGCTGCAATAACCAGTACATGTACACCAACTGAAACAAGTACACCAGAGTTGACAGCCACGGGGCCGACACAAACCCCAACATTGACGCCCACGCCAACACCACAGGGATATCCATAGAGAACAAGATGACGGTGAATGAGACTCGAAAACACAATTGGATCTTGATCCCTACCATCATCGTGGTAGTTAGTGCCCTCGCGGTAGCAACTCTTCATCAAACAGGAGAGGTGGATGCTTACAGCCTTGATAATGAGGGGCCTGAGCGAATAGTCACCCTGAATATTTCCTATACGACCTACGAATGGTGGCTCCTGTCTTGGAGTAACTCACAGGTCGTCTGCCAGGTGTACATCGAACATGAAGGATGGCCGAAATCTGAGGAAGTTCAATATTATTGCGGCGATCAGGTTCTAGAAACCTGGCTGTCAACAGATGCGTGTGAATACTCAGATCATGGGGGCGATTCTTCTCAATGTTCCGGCCTTTATCTTCACCTGGCGAACATTACCCCAGGCCAACGCGAGATCGAGATTGAACTTGTCCCACCTGAAGTCTATATCGATATCGTAAATTGCGACCCTCAACCCCCTGAAAATCGCTGTGAGATCATGCCCAGCCTTCACCTGGTTGCAGAAGAACCCCTGCCCAATGAAAGCATCATCAGCATCCAGGGATACATTGGCAATCAACCATTTAGCTGTGAGGGAGATGAATGCACCGTACCCCTGCCCGCGACAGGAGAAAATGGTACACAGGTCACTTTCTGGGCCGAGTCAAGCTTTGGCGACTCATCTGAAGTTTTCACAGCCCAAATTCGGGTTATCCCCTGGGGCGATTTCGCCGCACCTGACGTGGAACCAGATGACGATCCCCAATGGTATGTGGATGTCCTCAGTTCCCAATATCTGGGCGAGATCGAATCGACTTGCTCCCAGATCTGGTCAGCGTTTCCTCCTGTTGGCGGTCCGCCAACCTGGTTGTCCACACCTAACCATCCGGATGGATTGTTTTCCGACCAAAAATATTACTACCTGGCAGGCAATTTAATCAATCAGGGATTGGTTGATGCCAGCGGGTGTCCGGATGGTGGGCTTGAAACAGCAAGTATTGCGAACCAATGCGGGGTGGAAATGGCACATTCGCTGATCAGCGAATGGCAAAACCAATTCAACAACGAGATCATCAAGGTTGCGAATGACACCGGCGTGCCGGCGCAATTAATGAAGAATATCTTCAGCCGTGAAAGCCAATTCTGGCCCGGCTTTTCATCCACCTATGCTGAAGCTGGTCTGGGACACCTGAGTGACCTGGGTGCGGATGTAATCTTGCTCTGGAATCCAAGTTTTTACAGCCAATTCTGTCCACTCATCCTCGACACCAGCGTCTGCCAGAAGGGCTTTGGGAACCTTGACATTACCGAACAAGAGATGCTGCGAGGTGCATTGGTGCAAAAGGTGAATGCAGCCTGTCCGGAATGTCCAATGGGAATCGATCTGAGCCAGGCGAACTTCAGCATCAGCATTTTTGCCCGCAGCCTGCTGGCGAACTGTGAACAGGTCGGTCAGGTTATCTACAATATCACCCGGCAAAGCGCCGGCGAGGTCAGCACCTATGAAGACCTCTGGCGATTTACGCTGGTTAACTACAACGCAGGTTCTGGCTGCCTAAGTGATGCACTTAATGAAGCTTTTTCAAGAGGATACCCATTGACATGGGAAAATGTAACCCGGTTCCTCGAGCCCGGCTGCCAGGCAGCGATTGATTATGTTGAAGATATCTCAGCTATGCAGCCGGAATCCTCGACAGCATCTGGTGAATCAACGCAGGTCGATCCCATCACGCCCACGCCAACGCCCACTGAAGAAGCCTATCCTTAAATTTTTCCTGATGATTTGAATTGATCTTAAATCAATAGCCCTCCGGTTTCTATAAACCAGAGGGCGAAATATACCATTTTAGCTTAAGCTCTCAATTTAAGCTTTTTTCTCTTCAATTGTTACATCTTCACCAGATCGCAGCTTTGCCAATTGGTCTTCCAATTCAGCACGCTTTTCCTCAGCTACCTGGATGACTTCGGCTTTGAGATTCTTGAAATACGCCTCAATCTCATGTCTTGTTTTTTCCCCTGAAGCAGGGGCGAACAAGAGCGCTAAACTGCTTCCGACGATCCCGCCGATTACTGCCCCCAAGAACAGGTTCCCAAATTTTCGCATGTCAGCCTCCATTTCTTATCATTGTTACCTATCAATTTCATTATAGCGTATCTCGATAAGAATTGAAATAAGATTGAAAAGGGATTCTCAACCTGTGCCCTTGAGCACATCCAACCTCTCCGAATGATGCAGGTAATGTCATTATCTATGTGCAATCCAAGCAATAAACGCTGGGGTTGAACGGTTGGCAGTATTCAATTATTAATCTTCAAGAATAGTCTGTTGAAACCAAACGAACTGGTTTAGATTTGGGTCAATTGTGTAGCAAATTCAGCCAGCGAGGTCGCACGAATGGAGGACACTCGTTTTACGACATCTGCACTGAGGTTGAAGGCTTCTCCGCCAAAACCGGAGGTAATTGCTTCACTTGGATTGTTTAATAGCGCCTGGCGAAATGAACCATTGATGACAGCAGCTGTGAGCAACCGACTAAATTCCTGCTGTAATTGAAAATTCTTGGTCATGATCTTAATTCTCCTGTAAAAATACTTCTACTTTTTCTTTGTCCTTGATCGCTTTCTGGTCATTATGGATAAGGTACCCAATCATTCCCAGAGCTATGATCACATCACCTATGCTGAATGCCACACGATACGGTATCCAATTTGGAAGTGTCAGGATGTCTGACAAAATCCATAAGATGGTGCTGTCTTTTGTGAGGACAAGATCCTTGCTGTAACCATGTCGGGATCCGATTTGCCAGCTTCCTTCCGGTGCACCTTGTGCTTCAAGGATTTCCGGTGTGATCGGCATCCACCCGCCGTTTAGGGCGATGACTATAAAATTGAGCAGGAGGCCGATGCCTAGCAACCACATGCTGGGTGCTTTACGGTTCAACCATACGAACACCAGCAATATGAGTTGTGTGCTGATCAGGATGAAGGGGATCCACTGGTCTGGTATCCTCTCGCGAGTGGCCTGCAGATAAAAAGCCAGGAATTGGGGTAAGGTGGCGACCAATATAAGCCAGATATGCTTAAGTTCTATTGGATGATACGGCTCACCTTTTATCTTTGCTTTCAGTAATCCCGCTGCTAGGCCAATAACGACAGCAATAACCAGGATCATTGCATGCCAATGCCGCCCATAGAATCTGGAGCACCAGCTGCCAGGACGAAGAGGACCAGGCTTGCAACAGTAACGATCAAACGAACGGTTTGGTTGTCAGCCTTGCTAACGAAGAATTTAATTTTGCTTGAGAGCTTGTTCATGGTAAACCTTTCTGAATATGTGTGTTTTGAATTATTTGTGGATGTTACGCTTCAGTAAACATCCGAACATCCCCAACATTATCGTGGATTCGTAGCTTCAAAACACACTGCAAAACAGGCTCAAGTACAAAATAATAACAATATTGATATAGTTTACTCATGTTATTTTCATTTTTCAAGTTAAAAGACACAAAAATAAACAATGCCTCAAGAAATAGCGGGGAAATATTACAAGGTGGTTATTTTTGGATCAGTGTTTCGTAAAGTTCTCGGGTTTGTTCCGATGGTGGTGCGTTGATCTCTTTATTAAGCGCCAAACGGCAGCGTTCATACTGCCGGGCGACAGCCGCCCGGTTTCCAGTGGCAGCATGGATGCGCATGGCCAGCCGGTGTGCGCTTTCCAAACAAGCATCCTCATTCAAGGCCTGATAGCAGTAACGTAATGCTGTTTTATACGCCTTTCTATCCATATACATATTTGCCAGATTCATCAAAGCGTCCAGATACATCTGGTAATACTGCTGCCGGTCTGTGATCGCCCATATCTCTTCAATCTCTGAGAGATACTCGCCTTTATAGTGCTCGACGGCGGTCTTTAGATGGTTGATCCTCTCTCGTGAATCTTTCGATTTCTGTGATTGGTCGTTCAACATGGTAAATGTCTCGACATCATACTCGTAATCCAGAGACCAATTGAACTGATAATAATCATCTTGAAGCAGGATTGATTGCCGTCCCACCGCTCTGCGAAGCCGATATAAGGTGTTTTTGAAGCGCAGTTTGAGTTCATCTGGGGTTGCATCAGGCCAAAAATACAGCCCGACCTGTTCTTTTGTCAATCCTTCAGGATGCGCCAGGAATAGGAAAAACATGTCGCGTGCAGTCTGTGTCTGCCAGTCGCTGTTCGAGATAAGCGTACCGTTCAACCGCACCTGAGCTTTGCCGAAAGATTGAATAATCATCTTTGGGGGGGCAAAGGGCACAATTATTGCCTGACGGCGGATCCTCCGGCGCATGGCAGGCAGCTTTTCTTCGAAATTCTCCACACGCTCAATGATGCGTGTGAATTGATGCTTGAGTTCATGTTTCCCTTTAACCGTAACGAGGTTATCTTTGAATTCCCGAGCCTGCACGATCAGCGGCGTCGCATAATCATTCTCCATCAGCGTTGGAAGGACTTTGTTTAAATATTCCAGTGCAGTATCCTTGTCACCTTCACCGGCCAACGCCAGGGCGCAGCAAAATGCTGCCCTGAGAGATTCGGTCTCGTGCCCACCTGCATGGAAGAATTCATAGGACTGCTTAGCTGTACTCAAGGCAGTTTTATATACGCCCTTTGATTGGGAATACATCGCTCGTTCTAATCCCAACAGTTGGGCATTGAAAGCCGACTCACTTTCAGCGACCTTTTTCTCTGCGGCGTCAAAAGCATGCTTGCTTTTTACATGATTCCCTGACATTCGGTAGAGAACACCTTCAGCCAGATCCAGATAGAACAACAAGAAGGCATCGTTCAACTGTTTTGCGATGGATTCCGCCTGTTTATAAACATCAAGCGACTCCTGGTAAGCATCCAGGTCACGGTAAAGGTCCCCCAGGCTTGTCAGGCTATTACTTTCAGCTCGGGGTGAACTGCTGATCCGGGCATATTCGATCGCCTGTTCAAAATTCTTGGCTGCCGATTCGTAGTCGCCCCTTAACTGCTGCAGGACTCCCAGGTTGTTTTGAAGGTCTGCTGCCCAGGCGAGATTTCCACCAGATTTCCAGCTTTCCAATGCACCTTTGTACATCATTTCAGCCAGAACAAAATCCCCCATGACTTTATACAAAACTCCAATATTGAACTGTAGTTTTGGAATATTCTGTTGGTCATCATAATTTTCAAACAAATGTAATGATTGTTTCAGAACGCTTAATGCTTCCTTGAAATCACCTTGGAAATAAAGGGTTACGCCTAAATTACGCAAGGCCTCTGCTTTAATCCGGCCAAGTTCCGGCTTCTTTTCAAGAATTTTAAGAGCCCTGCGGTTGTCATCCAGAGATTTTTCATAATCTCCCAGCAACCTGTAAGTCACCGCCCGTCTGTTCAGGCTTAATATCAAGACTTCGTCATCAAAATCTTCTTCGGACAACCGTTCAATGACCTCAGAAAAAAGAAGAATACCCTGATCCACCTCTCCCGTACTGACGAGAATCGCTGCCTGCAAGGATATTAAAGAAGGGCGAGAGGTTGCAAGATCTGGCGGCAGAGCAGCCAGCCAGGTTTTTAAAGTGACCAGCCTACCGCCAGTGAGCATAGCTGGGCCTGCCGCCTCTACCAGGCCGACCATTTTATCTTGAGCATTCACCTGCTGGTAAAGGACAAAAGCATGCTCCCAATCTTCCTGACGAGCATAATCATCCGCCAGAGCTATCGTGATCAATTCGGTTTCTTCCGGTCGTTCTCGCCGCATCCTGTCTTGCAGGAAATCCCTGAAAAGATGGTGGTAGCGCAGCCAGAGATGCCCTTCCTCACCCACCGGGAGGACGAAAAGGTTGCGCAGCATAACCTTATCCATCAATTCCTGCCAGGGTTGCTTAATTTCCAGCGCTTTCCCTATTACCCGTTTACATTGATCTGTGCTGAATTCTTCAAGGATTGAAGTCCATAGCAGGAAATCTTGAACCTGCTCGGTTTGCTGTTCAAACACCTGCTGGGCCATATAATCGTAAAGGCCCACACCAGACACTCTAGCAACACGTATCCGTTCTCCGATCGTTTCATCTAAGAGTTGGGTGGATAATAAAAGTCCTGTGATCCATCCTTCTGTCTGTTGTGTGATCTCTTCTGCAGACTTATCATTGATGGTGATGTGGTAATTTTGGAGCAGCAGAGCTTGAATTTCCGCAGATGAGAATGCAATCTCTTCAAATGAGAGCCCACCCACCTGATTGCGTGCAACCAGCAGCGGCATGTCCGAAAGAGTTAACAACCTCCTTGAAGAAACCATTAGATGACAATTCTCATCCACATCCTGCAAGAACCGGTTGACAAACTGGTTCACCTCTTCGCTTTCTTCAACCAGATGATAGTCATCAAGAACAATGATGAAATGTTCAGGAATATTCTCGTAAATGTCATTGACCAGGGTGGTCACCAGCGCAGGAATATCCAATTGATCCTGAGACATGCTGTTCAGGATTGCCAGCGAATTTTTACCAAAATCGGGATAACGTGTTTTGATTGATGCAATAAAGTGGGAGATGAAACGAAAAGGCTCCTGATCAAGAGGATCCAGAGCAAGCCAGCTTATCGGCCATTTCGTTTGATTGGCGAAATCAACCAGAAGAACCGTTTTACCATATCCGGCAGGAGCAGCAAGAATGATTAGTTTTAAATCAAGCAACTCGGTTAATATTTCCAACAGGCGCTTACGAGTCAGTATCTCGTCACGTCGACGCGGAATTATTATTTTCGTACGAGTAACCGGGTACTTACTATCCACTATCTCTTCCTAAGATTCACCGATGATAACTGGACACAATCCTAACCCTCCATAGAAACGGACAATTACTGATCTCGAGTCAACAACCGTAGGTTTTTATGCAAAATTATTTATGTGCTCATCCAAATTTTTAACATTTGGACTTAATATTATCAGACAAGCAACAATTTGTGAATAATCTTGAATAACTTTCATTTTAATTTAATCTGTATGTTTTTCGCCTAAACCACTTTCTCTAGTATTTTAAGTATATTTTCACATTAGCATGTAAAATAATATTCCAGAATGAATTGTGCAAGTATAAGACCAACATAAAGATTATACGAAATTTTTCGTAGAATATCGAATTTTTCACGTAAAAAGGATTAAAAATGAGTGATCTGACAACAAACTGGCTCAAATCCACGCTGTCTATCAAAACAAGAGGGCAGGGCTTATACGATTTTACTGACCAGGTCAACGCACAGATTCGCCAGTGGAAGGTTCTGGAAGGGATGGCTTTCCTTTTTGTAAGGCATACGAGCGCTTCATTGGTGATCAATGAGAACTACGACCCTTCCGCCCGGCAGGACCTGGAAAGCTTTCTGGATCACGTCGCCCCTGAAGGTGAAAGCTGGTATGCACACACCCTGGAAGGCAGAGATGACTCACCTGCCCATATGCGCACAATGATCACGCCTGTCAGCCTTTCAATCCCAATTGATGAAGGAAAACTGAGCCTTGGCACCTGGCAGGGTATTTTCCTGGCAGAACACCGCCACCGCGGTCAACACCGTGACGTACTGCTGCGTGTGCTGAAAATCACTTGATCAAACCAGCGATTCAAGAGCCTTACAATATCCCCAAGGAATCAAACCCGATAATTAGTTATCGATTGTCTGCGCAGTTTTTATTCAATAAATAAACGGGATCAACGCCCAGGTACGTTCCTTATACGCCGCGTAGTCCGGGATATACTGCTGCATGAAACTATCTTCTATGGAAGTCCTGAGCATCACTCCCAGGACACCGATCAGGGCTGGGATCCATGAAGGGCCAGCAGCCAGGAACAAAGGACATGCAAAACAAAAAAGGATATTCCCTAGGGAGACTGGGTGGCGAATAGTATGGTACAAACCAAGTATCACCATCCCCGTGTCTTCCAGCCCCTCAGCCCTGGCAAGACCTCGCTCAAGGTCAAGATACCCTTTAACTGAGAAAAATCCCGCAGCGATAAACAACGTTCCACCCAACGCCATCTCCCAGACCTCTGGCCGAAATTCCAATAAGATGAATTCTGCAGCGGGTCCTAGTAAAGTGAGCCAGAGCGGGATCAGGATCAACCAGACCGTCCAATCACCCCAGCCCCTGCGGATATTATTCTCAGGACGGGACAGGACGATACGCTCGCAGATCTTCATTACAAGGAATAAAGCTGCATAGATCAATAAAGGTAAATATTCAAGCAATAATTCTTTCAAAACAATCCTCAGCCAAGGATCCAATCTTTAATCGCAATTTCGTCATTTCTACGACCAACAGACTTATTATCATTCAGTTCCACTAATATATCACATCCATGTGAAATGAACCCGTACCGCATTCTTCTACAATATAAAAAACGTACACCCTGAAAGATATCAGGGTGTAAGCTTATCATAATATTTTATGCAGTATTTCTCATCCTGAAGTCCAGGAAGTCCGATTTTCCCTAACCAGGCACCAGAAGCTCATATAACCAAGCATCCTTCAGGAAAGCATAAGTGAATATGTCTGATCAGATAATCTACTGCACGTTATCCATAAACCAGATTCTATTTTTCTTTCCTGCAGACAGACCAGATCCCAATCCCCAGGAAGATCAGCCCGAAAGCTGCCCCAGCATACTGAGCCCAATTGATCCCCGGGTAATGCCCAAATCCAATCAAATCGGCACCTAAATTAAACGCAACAATCAGGGCACCCGCTACGATCAGGATGATACCGAGTGTTTTCTTTGACATGTCTTCTCCTATCTCTTTAACAAAATTTTTCACCTGCGCAATACTGGGGACAGGTCCTAACTTGCCCCAGCGCTCTTATTTTATCACGCTGCAATTGATTTTCAAGCTTGGTCGAAATCCAGGCACCTGTGACACATATACGCGCAAGCTATTCCTAGTTGTTCAATCCAGCGTAAAATAGAAGGAGACCCATCCATTTATTAATTACCTGACAGACTAATTGGAATAGAGAAAGTCGAGGTCTGTATCATGAGGGTAACCATTACTTTTGATAATACACCACCCGTCAGGAAAGGGCTGTTGTCGGATTGGGGCTTTTCCGCTCTCGTGGAGGTTACCACTTCGCATAAGCTCCTTTTCGATACAGGCGGGATTGGGAGAATCCTTCTGAACAACATGGAAATCCTGGATATTGATCCCAGTTCAATCCAGGATATTTTCATCTCTCACCCGCATCTGGACCACACCGGTGGCCTATCAAGTTTCCTCAAAAGGAACAGGGCAGTGAAAGTATGGGCGCCGCCTTCCTTTACTGAAGACATTCATGTCAAGGAGATCAAGTTCCTGTCAAAGCCCGCAAAATTGTATGAGGATGTCTATTCAACCGGTGAATTGGACGGTATTGAACAGAGCCTGGTCGTTGAAACCTCAAAAGGGCTGATTATCATCGCCGGCTGTTCACATCCTGCAATGGAAAGCATCCTTGCAGCCGCTTCAGGGTTCGGCGAAGTCTACGGCATCATCGGCGGGCTTCACAGCACCCCTCCGGAAGCCCTGGCAGGATTGAGACTGATTTGCGCCACCCATTGTACGCAAGAGATAGCCCGTATCAAACTTTTATATCCGCACGCCTTCCTAGAAGGCGGCGCTGGCCAGGTGATCGAAGTATCATAAACCTGCTTAAAATCAACTGCGTTTCCTTTATATGATAATAATCAAGGAAACGCAGCTACGACAAAAGGAAGGTAATGAAACCTATCTCAGCCGGTAATAAAGTTCATTCCATTTCAATTCTTTCTTGAATTCACTGAGGTCTGTATTTTGACCGATGACAAGCAGTTCAATATCGGCAATCTCTGCGAAGTCTTCCAGATATTCCAGCGTCACAGCCTGACTGAAAGAGGTATGATGCGCGCCTCCCGCCAGGATCCAGGCGGCAGCGGCTGTTTTCAGGTCTGGTTGAGGTTTCCAGGTCACCCGTGCGACCGGCAGCTTCGGCATTTCATGATCTGGGTCCACCACATCTATTTGGTTGACCAACAGCCTGAAATGCATTCCCATATCCAGCAAGGTTGCCCCAAGTGCAGGACCGGAAGGTACATGGAAAACCAGCCTCGCCGGATCGGATTTCCCGCCGATCCCCAGCGGGTGCATTTCAAGCGATGGCTTGTTTTCAGCAATTGAAGGGCAGACTTCAAGCATATGCGCACCAAGCACCATTTGATTGTCGGGCTCAAGGTGATAAGTGTAATCCTCCATGAAAGAAGTACCGCCATTCAATCCAATTGACATCACTTTCATTGCCCGCACCAGTGCTGCCGTTTTCCAATCCCCTTCTGCGCCAAAACCATACCCATCAGCCATCAGACGCTGCACCGCAAGCCCAGGAAGCTGTTTCAGCCCTGCCAGGTTCTCAAATGTTGTGGTGAACGCCTTGTACCCGTCGGCTTCCAGAAAAGCCCTCATTCCCAATTCGATCCGGGCTGACTCTCGTAATTCAACGTTCCGGTCAGCGCCTGGCAGCAGGTCCTTCTGCACGGGATACTGTTCGCAGTACTCATCCACAAGCTGATCGATTTGTTTTTCGGTCACCTTGTCAACAACCGCACAGAGATCCCCCATACCGTAGCCATTCACAGAATAACCAAACTTGATCTGAGCTGAGACCTTATTCCCTTCTGTCACCGCCACATCCCGCATATTATCCCCAAAACGGGCGATTTTCAGATTCTGGGAATCATCCCAGGACAGAGCCACACGCGCCCATGTCCCCAATTCCTCCAATACCTGTGGATCTTTCCAATACCCCGCAACGACCTTTCGCCTAACACCCATACGGGTGTTGATAAAGCCAAATTCGCGGTCGCCGTGAGCGGATTGGTTCAGGTTCATGAAATCCATGTCAATGCTATCCCACGGTATATCCCGGTTAAACTGCGTATGCAAATGAAGCATGGGTTTGTTCAACACATTCAGGCCGGCAATCCACATCTTTGCAGGTGAGAAAGTATGCATCCAGGTGATCAAACCAATACACTTTGACGCATTGTTAGCCTCGAGGCAAACCTGTTTTATCTCGGCTGATGTTGTGACAACAGCTTTGAAAACTACTTTGACAGGGATTCGTTGTGCTTCAGAAAGGAATTCGGCAATGACCTTTGAATCCTTTTCCACCTGTTGGATCGCTTCGGGGCCATAGAGGTGCTGGCTTCCTGTCACAAACCAGAGCTCAAACCGCTTAGGGTCTATCATTAAAATTTTCTCCAATCAATATTTTATTCTTGCCCATAATAGGCGTCATCACCATGCTTTCGCAAGAAATGTTTATCCAATAATGCCTGCTGCATCGGGCTGATTTCCGGTTCCAGCATGTGTGTGTGGTAGTTCATGAACGCAACCTCCTCCAGGACCACCGCATTATGGAGAGCATCCATCGGGTCTATACCCCAGGTAAATGGGCCATGGCTGTGAACGAGAACAGCGGGGAGTGAATCAGGGTCTTTCCTCTTGAAAGTCTCGATGATTAACGAGCCAGTTTCCTTTTCGTAATCACCGGCGATCTCATTCCGTTTCATCTTCCGGGTGCAGGGGACTTCGCCGTAAAAATAATCGGCATGGGTTGTGCCCAAAGCCTCAATGCTGCAGCCTGCCTGGGCGAAGATCGTTGCCCAGCGGCTGTGTGTGTGCACGATCCCACCAATATTAGGAAAGGCTTTATACAATTCGAGGTGCGTTGGTGTATCGGAAGAAGGTTTCAACACTCCTTCCACGACCTTCCCCGTTCCAAGTTCAACAACAACGATATCCTCAACCTTCATCACCTCATATGCAACGCCTGATGGTTTAATCGCCATAAGCCCTTTGTCCCGGTCAATCCCGGACACATTCCCCCAGGTGAATGTCACAAGGTTGAACTTTGGAAGCAGCCGATTTGCCTGATATACGATGTCTTTCAGTTCTTCTAGCATGCTATCGAAGCACCTCCACTGCTGTTCTCTCAATTATCAGGCCCTTCTTATATCGTTCCATGAAAGCGTTAAATCCTGCAACATCTTGCGGATCAGGCGCGATTGTCATTCCACTTTCCCCAGCGAAT